>Ga0228710_1005356_pt1 | contig 19958 bp, 14 predicted proteins | sample MedpolnodulmetaG_FD_177995 | JGI IMG/M metagenome (GOLD analysis project Ga0228710, IMG submission 177995) | Root nodule microbial communities from Medicago polymorpha collected in Santa Monica, California, United States - pink nodules | ecosystem: Host-associated > Plants > Roots > Nodule... | reverse complement strand
TGTGTTGATTGCTATATGTTACTGTTTCGTCACTGTTTGTTTTCACGGTTTCAGATCTGAAGTTGTTACTGGATTCAAAATCTTTGTGATGTTAGAGGGGTTTATGGCTGGGAAACTGCTGGAAACAATTAAGTACATCTAATGGTTTTCCACAACAAAATGTTTTGGCATTCTGGTACAGTGATGATGATGAACGACGGTGTTGATGATGAGATTGAAGATTCTGGAAACCATTTCCACAGCAAAATGGTTTTGGCATTCCGGTACGGTGATGATGATGAACGACGGTGTTGATGATGAGATTGAAGATTCTGGAAACCATTTCCACAGCAAAATGGTTTTGGAGTACGACTCACAAAAACCATTTCCACAACAAAATGGTTTTGGCATTCCGGTACGGTGATGATGATGAACGACGGTGTTGATGATGAGATTGAAGATTTCGTGTTTGGTTCGTTTTGTTTTGTTTTGTTTTGTTTGGGTTCATTTGGGGTGTAGGAAGCAATTATGTTGGGATTTATGCACGGTGCATAAGGATTTTCTTATGCACCATAACCGCTCCCCATCTTTTCTATAAATGAAAAATCAAATTATAAGATAAAGCATCTAAAACAAATTCATTGTCTCACATTATCACAATTAAAAATTAGCGATAACAAATGAGAGTAACAACGAACTTGATATAAATTTATGGTTAAAAAGCATAAGTTTCATAACAATTGTTGACACCTCAAACTACTTATTTTAACAATTAGTTTCAAGTGATATCTCATAGTATCAACCATTAAAGAATTTACCTAGTGACAATTAGCAAAAAGAAAGTTTATAATACGTTCTAAAGTTTTTCCTGACATTATCTCTTTGTATGCTATTGTGTGTTATTATAACATGAATGTTCAAATTTCAATGATTTCCATCCTCTTTTGGCTAAATGAAAAATAAACTCAAAAGATAAAGGATCTACCACAAATTCAATGACTCACATCACCGCAATAAAAATTTAATAATTTCAAATAAGAGAAATAACGAATTCAACCCAAGTTTCTTATAAATAAATAAAAAAAAACCAAAGTTTCATAATCATTGTTGACACTTCAAACTTCTTCTTTTGACAATTATTTACATGCGGTATTTCATAGTGCATTTTATTATAGAATTTATGATGTGAAATTTATTAAAAAGAAAGTTTATAATACAATCTAAATTTTCAGTGACATTATCTCTTTATACGTTATTGTGTGTTGTCATAACATAAAGGAACAATTTTCAAACATTTTCATCCTCATTTTGCTAAATGAAAAATAAACTCAGAAGTTTAAGCATCTAAAATAAATTCAATGCCTCACATCATCACAACAAAAATTCACAATGACAAATGAGAATAAGATCAAAGTCTACCTAACTTTCCTATAAAAAGCCAAAAGCTTCATAAACATTGTTGACACCTCAAACTCCTTATTTTGACATTTTATTGAAAGTGCAATGTCATAGTACACTTAATTAAAGATTTTACATTGTGAAAATCAGTAAAAATAAAATTTATAGTACAATCTTAGTTTTTCAGCAACATTATGATCTCTTTGTATGCTATTATATGTTGTAATATCATAAATGAACAAATTTCAAATATTGTCATCATGTTTTATCTAAATAAATGTCTCACATCATCACAAGAAAGAAAAAAAAAATTATGATACCAAACGAGAGTAAGAAGGAGTTCCACCTAAATTTTTGTTGAAAAGTCAAAGTTTCATAACCATTGCTCACACCTCAAACTCTTTCTTTTAACAATATCTCATACTTCCATCTATATAACAATGCTCATTAAGCCATCCTTTCATATATATCAAAACACAAATTATTATAGCAACTATAAGATGAAGACCTCCATTGTACTTATAACATTTCTAACTATATTGTTCCGTATGGTGGTGGTTGGGCACGCCTTTGATTGTGAAGAAGCTAAGACATCAATACTTCCTTGTATTGGATATCTCATCGGTGAGGACGATCACCCTTCAATTGCTTGTTGCAATGGTGTCAAAGATTTGAAATCTTTGGTGCCCACCAAAGGTGATCGACACAAGGCATGTGAATGTCTTAAAAAAGCCTCAACGCACTTCCATAACATAAGGGATGACTTAAATGTCTTACTTCCTAAACGATGCGGTGTTGACTTAAGCTTTACTATAAACAAGAGCATCAAATGTGATCAGTAAGCTCTCAATGTTTTTTTTTTTTTTAACTTTATTTTTAAAGAAATTTTTAATGATAAGTAAATATTTATTATAGGAAAATTTAATTCGATGAATTAAAGTTTGGAATCATTTTTATTTAATAGGAAAATTTATGAAAACAAATATAAAATATGAAAATACACAACCATGTCTAATATTCTCAATTAAAATTGTTTTAAAGTTATTTTTTTTTACATCATCACTTGTCTATATACACAATCAAATAAAATATTTCATGTAATTTTTACTAATAATAAAAACACTTTCCTTTTTTTTTTAAACTGAGATATATTTTCCTTAATATATATACCATCAAAGAACTGACAAAATCTTTATTAATTTGTCAGAAATAGTCAATACAATATAAGTACAGTCTTTATCATTTTCATTTTTTAGTTTTTATAATATATATATATATATATATTTTTTTTTATGTTGGCAGAATTCCTTAAGCTATACGAGGCATGAATCATGGAGAAAATAAAAACTTCAATCGGATGGACACTTGGTTGCTTTTCTCAGGAAAAAAATAATACTCCATCCTACGCAATGATATTGTCAATATAACAAAAATTATGAATATATTATTTTTATATTTACTTATATGTGGATCTCTCTCTCTCTCCTCCGTATACTTGCAATGAATACAATATTAGAAACTAGGGTTTAGTCTATTTTTGTGATCCTAAGAGGGGTATTTATAGCCCTTTGTGGGCTTGTTTTCGCGTGACTTAAGCCCCAAGAAAGATGGGCCTTAAGTCATTTTACTAAGGTCTACATGCTTCTAGAAGCTAGTTGAAGCGACGCCTTTTGGAGGGCGCCTATGGCCCAGGGGCCCTTCTAGAGGGCGCTCGGGCCTTTCCAGAGGGTATTCGAGCCCTTATGAATATATTGATGGTCCACTCCCTTTTTTGTGTGACTCATCATATCATAATAGAAATTAATCAATACATAAAATGAAGTTAAAGATAAATGGATAAACAATTAATTTAGTATTCTTGTTTTACATGAATTTGATCTGATATTTTAGTGGTATTGTCTTGTGGTAGGCAATTGTGTTTAATCTAAACATATTGAAGGATGGATTTGCCACAAGTTTCATCCTTTTTTGTCAACTGCAAAAAACCAAGTCATAAGACAAGTATATGGAACAAATTCACTCACCATGATCGTCATAGTGAAAAACTAGTAAAGCAAAATGGAAGGATAAATCAATTTTAAGTAACATTACTATTCTTGCAAAAAGCCAAAATATTGTAACCATTAATTACGTACTCAACCATTTCCTTAAATTTGATAATATCACATGCGTACTTTAACCGTTCATATAAAATGCATTGGTAAAATGATTGATCATTGTTACTTATCATTAAACTGATATAGTATTATGTAACCTCTACATATTATCATCCTCAGACAAGCATCCTGCAGTCCTCAGCAGCCATTGTTCCAGTAAAGTATGTACCATGAACAGACCCTGTATATAATACACTCGTTGCTTCCCCTGCAAAGATCATTGTAAACAAGTTGAAGCAACCTCTACATATTATAATTCCCGTCGTACATTATCTGTCTGCATTAACCAAGTGTCAATTGTTAGATGAGATTTTCATTGTAAACAAGTTGAAGCAAACATTTCTGATTTCGATTAAAAAAAAAAATTGTATTCCTGAAAATTTGAGTGTACCTAATAACTAGAAATAAACAAATGACACACCTTTTGCAAAATCATTTCAAATGTTTCACCATCTTCTGTAATCAACTCTTGTCGAACTTGATTCGCCTCCATATCGAAGAGCGCATAGCTGTAAAAAGTTGAAGAATCCCATATCCAATAATGTATACCATTCAAGATGACAAGAGGATTCTCATTGCAAACTCCATGCAACCTAATAAATAAAGGACATGGTGTCTCTCTTCATTAGCTAGATATATGTGTGTTCATATAATCATATGTCACCATTTGGAAATGAGAATTTGTCCCAAACGTGTGGTTTGGTTTGTCTAAAGTTCAAAACCAGTCAAATCTAATTTTGAACTCTTAACAAAACAACCATGTGGAAGTTGTATAACCCAAGATAGCATAAAATGTTTTTAAACAAGCTACTTTTACTTAAGATAACCTATTGAGCCAAAATACAACAATCAAAATCATAAATGAGTTGCAAATATGTCCAATGAAATAGATTGCAATTAGCACATAGAGTCTGAAATAGATTCATCATCGTTTTGGTTTCTATAATCCGAAGTGAATTCAGATGTTAATTTTTGTTTGTTTTTTCATTGTTCTAGTATGTCTATTTTCAAACTATATGATAGAACCAAAATACCCTATATTATGAAAAGAGAACAAATTCTATTACTCATCATCTTCTGACCCTTCATGTGAAGAAGAATTCATTGTTATGTTGTATAGAGAGATTAGATCAAGAAAAGAGGGGGTGTGTTGAGTCAAATGAACACGTTCGGTTCACCCAGATGAAACTTCAGAGCGACGATGATGTGAGAACCATGTTCTCTATATTTTGACTGGTATAGTTTGAAAGAACTGATCGATTTAGACACCATCTTGATGAGATTTGTTCATGTTATTCAAACAAAGTTTGACTCGGTCCATGACAGCGATGAACCCAATGAAGAAATTAGTTTGACTCATTCATCATCTTGTTTGTGTTTAATTATGTTGTTGTCGTTATTGTTGTTGAACTGTGTTGTTGTTACTGTTGAGGTAAAATTTGATATAACGACATTTTTATTTTATTTTCTGTATTCTAATGGATTTCAGATTATAGAATCCGAACGAGATAAAATGAGAACAGAACGTCACTAACAAGAACAACAAGAACTAGATAATGGGCACTAACGTCACTAACATTTCTAAAGACATTCGGATTCTGTAACTGTTTACTAAACTAGGTGGGCACCACTCTCTTCACTAGCAAGAACGTCACTTATGTTGACGTGGCATACTTGGAGTAATTTTTGTGATCTAGAGATGGTTCATGACTTTGCTTAGGGAAAGGCTGTCCTGGTGCACTTGTACATATAGGAAGAAGCAGCTAGTTGATTACCATACAATACGACATGTAAAAGAAACACATTGTTATTTATGTAATTGTTAATAATATTATATTCTATGTTGTTTATTGATTAGTATATATTGATGTAGGCATGGGTTTTAGAATATCAAGGGTGTTGAGGCTAATGATTTTGAGAAAGTTTAGATGGAGGATCAACACCTGCATGCTAATATGTTCGTCCCGCTTAAGAGTCTCATTGTTGCTTAAGGGTCTCATCGTCCCGCTTAAGGGAAGGATGTAGAAATTCTTTGACAAAATTTATTTCGGTTTCAGAATTACATGTAAAGATAACATATCATTAAAAACTACTAATAAAACCGTGAAAAATGCATAAAAAAATGAAAATGTATGAACAAAGTAAAATTTTGAGTGTGTGTGGGGAAAATGTTGTCCACGTAAGGGAAAAAAGTGTAGAGTCATATACCGTCTATTTTTTTAGACAAAAGTAGAATCATATACTTAAATAGATAGACAAGAAGTTAAAAACATGAAATAAAATAACCATTATCTAAGACAAAAAGAAAAAAGAGAGAAGTTTATGTGAGTTTAACTCAAATGAAAATCAAACACTGGATACACCACTTATTTACTTTAAAAAAAACGAACTTCTAACAACAAAACTACTAGACAAAGAATAAAAAGAGAGAGAGGTCAAGTATCGTTGCTACTCTTACTCTAACTAATTTTTTTTCACTCGCATATGTTAAATATCTTAAGTCTCAACCTCCTTAAAAACCAACTCCATTTCATCTCCCAACCAAGTCTTTGGTTCAACCACCGGCTAACGCCCCTATAAAACCAGTGGCTCCACTTTTCCCCAACCAAGTCATTTTTTTTTATGATTTTTAATTTAAAATACACACATTTGTTGTGATTGTAACTATCTTGATAAAATTGTGAAGTTAAGAAAATCATTTTCTTGGGGATAAAAGTTAAGAACATCAAGAGTAGTTTCATTAAGAACCATATGAAAAACACCTTAAAAAATTTACCTAAGCCTTAGGCACACAAAAAAAATGATTGGTTGCTATAAAAGAAAAATGTATGGAGTCGTAATTTTTCTGAGAAATAAGAGATAAGTAGTATAATATATTTTGAAGGTTCAATTTTTCCCTTTTATATTTGAGTTATAATAATGTACTTAACTTTTATGATCAGTTTCACTTAAGTACTCTTTAAAAACGTTGATAATGAAGTTTGATTATCATACACAAAATACTCTTAAATGAAGGAAAAAACGTTTCATTCATACCCAACAAATTTTACCACGCAATCTTTCAAAGAAAATAAAAAAAATTACCACGCAGTAATACGTGTAAAAAATATATTAAATGGAAGTTATTTATAACTATTTTTTATTATGGGTTACTTTCGTTTTTTCTTTTTTTTGGGTGTAAACCAGGTATCCTCTGCGCGCAACTGCAGACACTAATCTCTCGAGCATTGTGGGACCCAAATGAGCGGCAAGCTCTCCCTAAGAGTTTTAACGTTGCTGCATGCACAAGGCTGGATTCGAACCCAGAGTCTTTAAAATATTTATTTATGCTAAAATTAATTAATCCATTTTTATAATGAATTAATTAATAAGAGTACTCACATTTATTCACATTCATGAGTATTCACAACACATAAAAATATCCTTAAAAAAAAACACATAAGAATACTCTTATACTCGCATGAGTAATTTCTTTTTTTTTGAAGAGGTTAAAATGGAATATATTACCAAAAATAAGATGTCTTTCTAAGCACAAGATGTACAAAGAAATCGACACCAAAGACGAAACAGTATTTACAGAAGAAACCTGTACACAAAATTAAAAAACAGGAACAGAAATAAACTCTAGCCTATGCCCAAGATGGCGAACGGACTAAGCCACCAGCCATGGTAGTTGAGGGGAAGTGCAACAAAATTTCACCTTCAACCACGAATAGGCAAGCATCTTAATCTTTTCTACCACCTGAATAATCGAGCATACTTTATCATTGAAGAGCCTGTTATTTCTTTCCTTCCAGATTTCCCACATCGTAGCAAACCATATAGCCTGTAAAATCGAGCGACGCACATTGGATATACCACCACTGAAACTGAATTGATTGAAATGGTCTGACATATTAAATGGGGCAGCCGCGGATGTGCCAATCCACCTATTAATGAAATGCCAAATTGACCCAAAAATATTACAATGTAAAAATAAATGATTTGAAGTTTCCGTCAACCCACAGCCTGACACACAAAGTATGGAGGCTTGATCATAAACACCACGACGATGAAGATTGTCCTTCGTAGGTAGCCTGTCCCGGAACAGCCGCCAAGCAAAGACCACAACCTTCAAAGGAACATCTTTATGCCACAAAGAGGAAATAGTCACCGGTAATTCAATTGGAGGTTGAGAAGTAAGGGCATTATAAGCACTTTTAAGAGAGAAAACATTTGATGATTCCAAAGTCCACATCCATTTGTCATCCTTATGTACCTGCAAAATCACATTCTGAAGAAGTAATGTAAGGTCCCCCAACATCTCCTCCTCCCACACAAACAACCTTCACCTCCATCTCCACGCCGCACCATCAATACCCCACCCACCCTGAAACATATAGCAGGTTATATGAGTAATTTCTTAGACATCTTTTCTCTCCTTAAACCCTTATATGTGTTCTCTCTTTTCTCGCTCTCTCCATGGTGTATGATTTCTCTTTCTCTCTCTCCCCCCCCCCGTCCGAGCTTTCTTTCTCTATTCTCTAACGATGACGGAGGTTGACGGAGGGTGGCAGAACAAAGAGTTGATGGTGGGGAACGATGGTGGACGGAGGGGGTCGACTGTCGAGGGTGATAGACGGAGGGTGGAGGAGATCTAAGGGTGATAGTTGTGGTGAGATTTGAGGGTGAGGACGGTGGCGACAATTGGGTGACGACAACACAAGAGTGTGAGAGATAATATGTCACTATGAGACATTAGTAGAACAAACAAAGAGGTGAAACCTATTGCAACAGAGATAACATCAAGGCTGCTTTTCAATTACGTCTGGTTGATTTCTAAGAAGCGTCGAAAGCAATGAGTACGTGCAAATGGTCAAACAGTCTTTCATCGAAAGCAATTACAGTTATTATACAAATGTTAGTGAAATTAATAATGATAATAGATTACTTAAGGGTTAGATATTGGTCTGTGTCACAAACATGAATTTCATTTAGTTTGAGAAAAAAAAACTATAAATTTATTTGTGAGCGTTGCCGTTTTTTATTGGTTATTTTTCGCTATAAATAATCTCTTATATGTTTCTATGAACAATATTGTTTTTCTCAAAATAAGTTAGATTTTGATTAAAATTATACTTATATGTTTATGATTTCAAATTGTAACATACACATCTATTAGTTCCATAACTTGTGACCGCTAACAACTTAACAGCAAATCATGAACAAACTTACGGTTGAAACCAATATCTATTTTTTTTTTAAGATGTCGCACCAGATTTCTATTAGGCAATTTACGTGATTAATTATCTATTGTTTTTTTAAAAGTTTAGAACTTTATTGGTTTTAACACCAAAGTAAGAAAATGGATATTTTTGGTCCTATTATACCTTCATTTTAATCCGCTAATAAAATCATATTTTTTTCACACACTTTCTCTTTTTAATAAATTGAATGTGTTATCTTTTTTTCTTCATAACAAACAAATTTTAGTTAATATCCCTTTGTTCGATAAATTCCTTTTTTTTTTAACACTATCAACTATTTCTCCACTTCTCCTTCTTTTTGTTCCCACTAGTCTTCCAATCTTTCTTTTTTTTGAACATTTATGAAGTTTATTTATTTATTTTTATTAGATTTGTTCTTTTATTTTGCATTTGAAATTTTTAACAATGTTGCTTATCTTATTTATAGAATTTCAACTCTTTATAAATTCATTATTATAGGGAACAAAATTTTGTTTAAGTTTGAAGGTAACATTGGTGCTGCCAAATTGTCTCTTCACTAGAACGGTTTCGCCATTCCTTGTTACTCTCATTCTTCCAAAGTCGCTTATGTTCTTCAACAAGAACTGGAGTTGCTGGAATTGTACTACCTGAAGAATCACAAGAGAAGGTTGTTTTTGGAGACAACTTTGAAGGCTGGAGATTTTTTCATATTGCCAAGGTTTTTTGTCGTCTCGAAGATTGCCGACAATGATGGAATGGAGTGGTTTTCAATCATCACTACTCCTAAGTGAGTTTTTCATACCTTTTAACCATATTGTTATTATGCTTATAAATTCTGAATGTGATTATGATTATTGTTGTTGTTTTGCAGTCCTGTATTTACACACATGGCTGGAAGCTCTTCAGTGTGGAAGGCATTATCACCTACAGTTGTACAGGTTGCTTTCAATGTCGATGCTGAAGTTGAGCAACTCTTCCGTTTAAAGAGGACTGTTGATGCCATTTTCTTTCCTCCTCCAAATTAAACTAGAATAAAAAGAAGTCATTGTTGACAACAGTTAAATTGTTTTGATGTTTTTTTATGGAGTACTTTACAAAGTTAATGCATTTTTATTATGGTTTTATAAGGAGTTGATTGCCTCAATTGTGTTTTGGGGGATGACCTCTATTTTTATCTATATTGTTAGCTTCTTCTTTTATATGATTGGATTGGATGTGATAAGTAGTACTAAAGAGTGAAGACTACAAACAGACTGAATATAACTGTATAAACATAGTTTTATGCTATTGCATTTCTAAAGTTTGAACGAAGCCTTTTGATTAAAAGACATGTGTTATCTCATTCAAACACTCTTGCATACACTGTGACTATAAACAATATATAAGTTAATACTATAGATTCAAAACATTGTTAAGGTGAGAAATACAAGTTATTTCCCCAAAAGATTTTCAAATATTTCATACCAACAATAAGGTCCAAAACTTTTTTGAGAGCTACTTCTTTCCTCTGTTTGTTTCTAAAAACCCGAATCCATCCAGATTCACCGTTTCAAATGGGCATAAACGTCATTTTAACGCAAAATCCAGACGAAACTGGTTTTTAGAAATGGTTGGGGGAATAAAAGCAGCTCTCAACTTTTTTCCCAAAAATGATAAACAACGACAGAGGAGAAATAAGAAAGCCCCCAGTTATTATTACACTTCAGATGGCAAAATAGCCACATGCATTTCTGACATAAAATGAAAGCAACTACAGAAATAATCTGATCTGCCACTTATTTATTATACAATAAATATTACATAGCCTTGCAACAATATTCTTAAAACAAACACAACATCTTCATGCAAGAAAGTCCATGATTATTTCATGACAACTTCCAGCATGAAAGAAAAGCCTCTTTCTCCTACTTTTTAATTATTGGCATCCAAAACATGCAAAGTTTGGCTTAGAATATCAGCTGCATACTCAATCTCCTGTTCTGTTATAATCAATGGTGGAACAAGCCTAACAACATTACCTTTTCCAGCTGTCAATACTAGAAGGCCAGAATTTCGGCAAGCGTCTACCAAAGGTGTCGCTGACACATCCAAATCAATTCCTATAAGTAACCCCACACCGCGAATCTCTTTCACGTGTCGATTTCCGCCCAATTTCTGTTTTAGTAGTTCTTTGAAGTATAAACCTTTCTTTGATACATCAGATAGGAAAGTAGGTTTGGATATTTTATTCAAAACTGCAAGAGCAGCATTACAAATAAGAGGACCACCTGCAAAAGTACTTCCGTGGTCGCCATAATTTATAGCAGAAGCGACTTTCTCGGTTACGAGGACGGCTCCAATAGGTAGGCCTCCAGCAAGAGGTTTGGCAAGTGTCATTATATCGGGGGAGACTCCAAAAGCCTCATGAGCCCAAAGAAATCCTGATCTACCTAAACCACATTGAACCTACAAAATCATATAGAAATGATATATGCCTGTTAAAAGAAAGATAGCCAAATGAAACAATTGCAAATATGAAAAGCTATAAACATAAACACACTTCAAAATTATGCAGGTTATATATTACACCCCCCACCTCATATTAAGTGTCCTTATATTAAGTGTTGTTTAAGGTTATGCGCACTTCTTAAGAAAACCATTGAGTGTACTAACTTCTATGATGAAATAAGTTTAATGTACCAAAGTACCCTTTATTAATAGTACTCGGTTTAGTAATTAAGTAAGTTGAGACTTGAGACACAATAAATAAAGGTATTTTAGAGTTTCACTTAATATGAGACAAATAATATGTAATTAAAGTTTCACTTGTTTTCAAAAATGACAAATAATATGAGACGAATAAATATTTTAAATGTGACACTTAATATGAGACAGGAAATATCATTCAAGCAGATAAAAGACTTGAGTGGATTTACTATAGTCAGTTAGTCGCAGTGCTACATTCTTTTCAACTCTCATTATTTTTCACTTTCAAATAACTGTTAAGAAAGATAATTTTAGAAAAACAATCACATCACCAACCATTTCAATTTCTGATGTACTTAATAGTGGGATATTAGAATTTGTTTACTTAGCAAAATCTTCAATTCAATTTTTTTTTTAAGTAGTCTTTGTTGTATGCCTGCTTTGGTTACATATGCAAATTTCTGATTTTTTTTTCTCTTAAAATTTACAAACACGACATGATGTACTCGTTTACTGGCATACTTGTACAAACGGATACCAAGATTAGATAGTTTGTACCTCATCAAACACAAGAAGTGCCCCAGTTTCATCACAAGCATTTCGCAGAGACTGTAGAAATTCTTTAGTGGCACTGTATATTCCCCCTTCTCCTTGGATAGGTTCTACAAAAACTGCAGCAATCTTGCCTTGCTGAATTAACTCTACAGCGGCCGGTGCATTTCCATATTCTACAAAGGTGACTCCAGGCATAACAGGTTCAAAAGGTGTTCTGTACTGCACTTTACTTGTCAAAGCAAGTGCACCCAGGGTTCTCCCATGGAAGCAATTGCTAAAAGCTAAAAACTCAGTAGCTGGAACTTTCCCGTCAGTACATGTGTGTTTCTGGTATTTTCTGGAAAATTTAATAGCTGCTTCATTTGCTTCGGTTCCAGAGTTTGCAAAAAATACACGATCGGCAAAAGAAGAAGTTACTAAACGCTTTGCAAGTTCTACCTGCATCAGTTCTAAACAAATTACAGATACAGATAAAATGTATTATAGCAACAATGACGAAACATAAAACATAGTCCCAAGATATGAACTCATGGAAATTAATGTATCAGCTAGAGAAAATATTCAAATGAAAGCTGCGTAGAACCACAGATTCTTAATAGGCCTTTTTCTGCACTACAGTTTTTCTTCCGATAAATGGAAATACAAAGAGTGAAGTAGGGATAACAGAACTTGAAGTCTTACATTCTGTCATAAAAAAATAAACGGTGTCCACCTAAAATTTCTAAGCAAAAATTAAGCACAGAACAACTCTCTCTTAACCTTCAGAACAGAAGATAATTTCAAAACTTCGATAAAATTAACTTGCATTGGCGAATTTCATTTATGCTTCTCCATAATTTACAGTGGCAGCTAATTTTGAAGTTCCCCTTCCACCTTATTTTTCTGACAATTTCCCCTTCCATCTTCTTTGTACCATAGGTCTATCTAAAAGTACCTTAACATCCTTACCCCATATCAACTAACTTCCACCCCAATGAATAAAGAAGCGAGTTTTGGACCTAAAATTAACTTGCATTTCCTAATGACAAAATGTATAGAATTTTCTCCTCTGGGGTCATCTCAATTTGACCAAAAGGTGTCAGCTTTTCAGCATATGGACAGGGGAAAATTCCTTCTTCAATACGAGCATTAACAGAAGGGTCATCTCGACACGAGCTTTTCTGCATCGAAAGACTAAGCTAAATATTTAATTAACTTTGGCCCTTTGTTGCCAAAACACCGACTTCACTACCTATACTTTACCATCGACATCAAAATACCTTGGATGCAGACCTCAATAACCTTCAAGAAACAAATCAGTCCTCTTTATCAAATAATAACATGTTCACCTCTTCATTTGAGATTATATCTCTTTTTAAGAAAATATTGATCTTTGAGAATTCTAGACACCTCCGCAAACCATATTAAATGCTTCAATGTCTCTCTTTCGCATCAAATTCTCAACCACATCACCCTCTTTCAATAATTGTAATGATTTCAATTTTCAGCTTTATCCGTGTGAACAGAGACACTGTTGGAACTGCCATCTTTTGGCATTTGGCCATTGCAGCCGTAAAACTCCATCTCCAAATGAATCTCTGATGCTCCACTTAACTATGGCTGCTTCCTTCTAAAAATTAGAGGATTGGGCACTACAGTGATAATTGGCTGATTGTAATGATTTCAATTTACAGTGTACAGCATATACTTAGGACAATAAATGCCTCAGATTAAGCTGACCTGACTGATCATCACATTTCAAATTTGAAAAAGGTTGACAATCTCCAAAATTAGAACAATCACGCACAAGAACCCCATAATTAAATACACTGGTTGTTTCACACTGTCCGTTGAAAAACTTGCTTAACAAAAATGGTTGCTTCAGAATTGGACCCTGGCTCTCTTTAACACCACTATTGTAATGGACAACATGACATGTTACCTTCTTAAAGTTAAAGTGTGGACAGTGTAATTTTACACCATGTTCAGGATTTCTTTTCTATTATCGTTCTACGTTCTTTTTTTTCTCACTACTAGAGTTTTACAAAACTAGAATTTATAGGTTTACTACAACATCTCATAACTTGTAGGCTTATTACTAAAGTTTGATAATGATAATTGATCACCGAGTTTCACTATTGACCAAATCGTTCATTGTGAAGTACTGAATTTTTCTTCACTCAGAAACTATTGTAGAACAAGTCAGAACTCAGAACATGTTAGGTCACTCATGTCTAGACGTTTCTTGCAATCAAATCATTAAAAGTACTACCTTTTGCATACCTTTTAAACAAAATTTAAGCACACATAATTTTCCCATCCGTTTTTTCAAAAAGATTTTTAAGTCATTCAAAAGTCAGTAAAATAATACTTCAGAATCCCTACAAATTAGCATCATCTCCAGATGCTGACCAAAGAGGAATAAACAATAAGCCCTTTCTTACACAATATTTTATGTCCCTCTCCCTTTCCTCTTTATCTCTCTTTTGCTTTTCTACCACATCATCCATAACTTTCTCACTTCTTTTAATTTTTCTTTTCTATCTCTCTTTCCTACACCACTCTCCACTACAGTTGTGAGAGGTTTCATAATTAAGGTAAAAAGGCTTGCAACTTCCAATTATTTACAATAAACAACTATTATAAAAACCCAACAAAAGAACATTTTTTTAAAAAGATCCATTACCTTAATTCAAACCAACCATCACAAACATAATATAATATCACTCTAAAACCTCCTATGAAACCCAAACACCACAACACAATTTATATCTAAAAAATCACATTTTTTTTGTTTCCAAATCGCTCTGTTCAATGCAGCACCGACACTTCATATTAACGATGTGTCCGGTGTTTAATACTATCTCCAACACCGACACGAAACAGGGGCATGTAGTTTCAATCACTTCCATTTTCTCAAAATATCACATGTCTCTACGTGTCAATGTCGTGTGTTAGTAGTTCGTAGATTTTATTTCTACTATTAAAGATTAATTCCTAAAAAAGAACGAATCTTAAACTAAAAATACACTAAAAAAATACAAATTGTTGTGATTACATACCTGAGGAAGAGAGTGATAAATATTGCTAACATGAGTAAGCAACCCAGCTTGATCAACAACAGCTTTCAACCAATCATCATCGCCATGACCGAGTGCATTAACAGCAATCCCACCACTACAATCCAAATACTCATTCCCTTCAACATCATACACTTTACAACCTTTCCCTTTCTCAAGCACAATCGGTGCTCTTGCATAAGTACCCACTATGTACTTCGCTTCTTCATCAATCACCTCTTTAGTCTTCTTCACACCGTTCTCCTCTACAATTGCATTTGGTGCTCCAACATCTACTTTAAGGGATGCGGTTGGTGGGACCATTGATCGAGGGTAGTGAAGATTTGGGGAAAAATGGTGGTTTTTGTTGAAATGGGTGAGTTTGTTGTTGGTGAATGATGAGGATTGGTATGTTGTGTTGTTTGCAGAAATGTGGTGGGTCGACATTCTTGTCTTTTTGGCTGCTGTGTGGGGAATTAGGGTTTATGTATGTATGATTGATTTATTTGATATATGTTTTGTTTTGATGATTTTGGACACGTGTGAAATCTAAGCTCGAATAAACTCTGCTTTACGCAATGGCATCACTCAACTTGGGTCAGACCATCCCAACCTCAATTGATATTTTTTTTTTTGGGTAGATAGACGAAATGACAAAGCCATTATAAACTCACACACATAAGTAGAGGTATCAAGGTTTGAACCCCAGTCATGACATTCAGCCTACAATTTTGGCATTTTGTCGGTTGAGGTAAAACTTCTGGATTAAAACTTGATACCTATCATGTTTATAGAAAGGTTACGTGGATCTTATAAGATTTAAAGTTTTTTATTTAAGATCCTCAATCTTAAACGGAAGTTACACTTTTTTAATAGTTAAAAATTGAAAACAAGGATATAAAATTATTAATAATTGATTAATGTGTCATATCTATGAAATTTGTGTGAGATGTTGGTTTGAGGAATCAAGTGTTTTTTCTATCAAATTGACCCATTTAAGTTTCTTAAATTTTAAATAAATTGATCATTCTTTTTTGTAGTAGGCGGAGTTTGAACCTCGAACCTTGTATATATTATGCAAGGTCTCTACCAACTGAGTTAAGCTTACAAGGACAAATTGATCCTTTAACATAAACAATGTTTGCACAATAAAATAAAAATATCAATATTCTTCGTTTTCTTTGTCATCTTCATATTCATACGCATCATTGTTTATCGGTTTTCATCAAATTTAAGTCATGTTTGAGTTCGGGCACAAACAATATTAAACTATTCAATTTTTTATTTTTTATTTTTAGATATAGTTGATTGATCACCTTATAAATAACAATTCTATATGTCTCATGTTTAATGGCATAGTTGACTTTTGTCCTTTTAACATCTTTAATTATATATTGACAAAAATTATAAAATAAAGTTATTTTGAAATATTCATGGAACCATAAATCTAAAAATATCTAATTATCTACCGCGAAAGTAATTCTTGTGCGAACTGGTTTGCGAAGACGGATACTAGAAACAATGTCGACTTCACGGTTTGTAGAAACCCCTACAGATTTAGGCCCCCCTTTTAATTGTTGATGCTAATGGTACTCGGTTTGTGAGACCTTAGTTCTTCTTTCCTTTTTCCTTTGTAACAAAAAAAATGTTCAGTGTCCCCGTGAGCATAATTCAGTTGATAGGGACATGCATTGTCATATGTAGGGGTCGAAGTTCGAACATCAGACACTCTACTTATTCACCTTAAAAAAGGTGAATTCTAACCACTATACTACTTGACCAAAAGAAATAAATGTTCAGTATATTATATGAATAGTTCACATAAGTAATGTTATAAATATTCTTCTGTTTATTGAGGTCTCAAACCCTTCCTCCCTCTCTTCTCCTTCTCAAACCCTAGCCGTCACCCCTTTCTTCTTCTCTTCAGAGGGGTGATTTAGGGTCAATTTGACCCAAAAATCACCCCTCCGAATTGTTTTTCCTTCTATCCTAATTGAATAAGTGATTTCACATATTTTCTGTTTTCTTTCGTTTGTTTTTGTGATTTCGTCGTCTCTGAACGACTCTGTTTGTTTTGATTTTCCGTCTTTGTGCGGTGTGTTTTTGATTTTCCGTCTTAGTGCGGTGTTTATTTGATTCAGGTTGAAAGATTGGCTTTGAGCAAGTGCAGATTCGATCAATGACAATGACTTTGGCGTCGTCAACGTTGCAGATCTGGAGACATGAGTATTCCGGAGACATAAATATAGTCATATTTGTAGGCGTATGTACTTTGACGTTTTATGCTATTAACATGGATGCTGTGAGTTTGTTCACAGATTCATCCTTTTTAATTTTTGCGAATTTGAATTTGTATTGTATCGATGTACTCTATCAATTTAAATGAATGAATATCGTTTATTTTTGTAAAAAAAAAAAAATTCTTCTGTTTATTCTTTCTATGTCTTACTATTAATATGAAATCCATTTTCAAAATATCATATTAATATACATTTCACACGATCAGAAAATAAACGTTAAAATAATATCAAAAGAAAATATCCATAAAAAGTAGTGCTTCTCTAATTCATATTCTCGAAATAAATCAATTATTATGGATCATACAAATTACTCAATGTTTACCCGTTGAGTCAATAAGTTGAATAACTTAACAATATTATCAACATAAATATTCTGATTCCGATCGAGTTAATGACTAATTCAAATTTCATTTAGCCGTGGCAAACACGGACAAGCTACAATTACATCTTAGCCTTTCAAATTTCAAACTCACCAATCATCAAATCAAAATGTTTCCTTGAAGTTAACGTCACAACACAAACAGTCCCCAACTTCTAAAAGGAATATCCTTTTATTAATTAATAATCATTAATTTCTCATCAATTTATATCATAATTTTACACACACACCCTCCCATGTTTGTTAAATGTACTTTCCTTTTTTGCTTTTTATGTCTCTATGGTGTGCTCTCCAATCATCATTACCGTAAACTCCTCCCACGCTCCTATTCTTTCTCAAGCACACAAATCAACACATCCATTTCAAAAGATAATAATAACAGAGACACAATCTCTAAACCCATAATCCATTTCATTTCCAACAAACACAATTCCTCCCCCTAATTTCACAAAAAAATAGAAACTCCTAACTTCAAAGAAGATTCATTCAGCCCTTATCGCTTCGATTCGGTAATGTGATGCATCAGAAGAAATCGGAGGTCCAAATCGGAAAAGAAAGCGTAGGCGTCTCTTCCGATTTCAACCCAACACCACCAATTCAACACAACCACCAACAAACCTCTCAACGTCAACACCTTTGTCCACGTCATCACTCCATCGACATCTCCCCAACAGAAATCATCCCCCGTCCTTCTAACAAACCGCCATTCAAACCGCCGCAAAATACGGCCTTCCATCATCTCACCCTCTCCGCCTCCGCCGCCACCGCCTTTCGCATCATCCGCCGTCTCAAGAAGCACCGTTCCGTTCTTTTTATCTCTCTTCCTCTTCTCTACCTTTACCTCCACGCTTCACGTTCCTTCTTTCTTGATTTTCTTACAGCTTTTGCTTTTTCAACGGCTTTGTTGTTTTCTCTAAATATAGCTCTTCCTTCTCTACGTTCTTTTCCTCTTCATCTTAATTTGCATAAAATTCGTTCGTCTTCGTCGTCTCATTCACGATCTCCCCCTCCTCTTCCCGTTTTCTGGACCATAGGATCCCGACCCAAGTCAGAGAAACGACTTGGGTCGGGGTGTTGGGTCCAGGTGTTCGGGAACGGGGACGTATACGAGGGGGAGTTTCATAAGGGGAAGTGTTCAGGGAGTGGTGTTTATTATTATAGTATGAGTGGGAGGTATGAAGGGGATTGGATTGATGGAAGGTATGATGGGTATGGTGTGGAGACATGGGCAAGAGGGAGTCGTTATAGAGGGCAATATCGACAAGGATTGAGACATGGCTTTGGTGTTTATAGGTTTTATACGGGTGATGTTTATACTGGAGAATGGTCTAATGGACAGAGTCATGGGTGTGGTGTTCATACTTGTGAAGATGGGAGTAGATATGTTGGAGAGTTTAAATGGGGTGTTAAACATGGTCTTGGTCATTATCATTTCAGGTTTGTATTTTTGTTTGTTCATGTTTTCCTTTATTATTGCTAAACTGAATTGTCTTATATTGTTGTGATTATTAGGGTTTTAAATAAAGGTATGCATCCATGATTTAGGCCGTGATATAATGGTTTTTGATGTTGTTGAAACCGCTATGGTGTTGCGATTGAAGCCTATGTCACACAGACACTTTAAATTTCATGTGATTTACATTCAATTATTCCAGTTTTTTTAATTTATAGCTGGTGTTAATGTGTCAATACCGTAGTTTCCTACGATATCAAGGATCACAACCTTTAACACAATTGTTATTTGAAACCCGAATTGTGATATTATTGTTTTGAGGATGTTCAGTTTTGTAGAACATTTATATAGGCTTTAGAGAAAATTGGATGGATTTGAATCTGACAAAATGGTAGATTTTTGCATTGATTGTAGAAGCCATGGTGGGTTTATGTTTATTAAGGATTGAGAGTAGGTTGAGTGAGAGGAATATAACTACTTAAATGGACAAAATGATGTGCTGATTTTTTGTGGATAAAAAGTGTAGCCTAGTATGCATATTATCTTTAAGGATTTTTTTAACTTTTGTTATTCTCTTCATGTGAAAAAAATGATATTTGATTAGAATTTTATATGTTTCAAACTTGACAAATATATTATACCTCTAGGCACAAGTCATACAGTGTGAGCGACGATATTTTTGTTTTGTTTTTTGGGTCATGCTAACCGGTGCCCCCGGGGCACTGGTTAAGCATACAAAAAAAGGAATTTATTACCATAAAAGGAAACTTTGTTGACTTATTTATGGATTAATTACACAGTTTTCAAT
>Ga0228710_1005355_pt1 | contig 19958 bp, 14 predicted proteins | sample MedpolnodulmetaG_FD_177995 | JGI IMG/M metagenome (GOLD analysis project Ga0228710, IMG submission 177995) | Root nodule microbial communities from Medicago polymorpha collected in Santa Monica, California, United States - pink nodules | ecosystem: Host-associated > Plants > Roots > Nodule... | reverse complement strand
ATTAAGAAATTTTTTTTTTTTTTTTAAGGGAACAAGTTTATTTCCTTGTTTATCTTCTAAACAAGGAAAACTCCATTTTTCATCATCTTTCTCTCCCCTCACTTTCTCATTCCTTACCCAATTTAATGACACACAAACTTAACAAAAGAGAGGCAAAATCGATCGACTAGAAGTGTTGCTCATAATCGATTTAAATGTTCCAGTCCGTTAAACTATCGATTAAGTTGGTATAGGTAACAGATTAACTGAGCCATCTCATCATTCAACACACATTTTTCCTAAACTGTGAGTTTCAAATACATTTCCGATTTATTTGAATATTTTCTCGTGGTTTTGGAGATGCGTTTTGCTTGAATTTTCTCTTTTTTACCTTTGGAAATTTACACCTTCAATCAAGGATGAGAGAGAATGAAGTCTTAAGATTGAGAATATTTTTAAGTTATGATCAAATTTCAATTTGGTTAAAAGGAAATCTCAAATCACTAGACTTGATAAGTTGCAAAATATGAAGAAAATTTTATCCAAAGTTACTTTGCCAATTAATTTCTGAAATGGCTGTCACACTCCCCGTATCTCTTGGTCTTTTGGCTGTGAAACCAACATAGTATGTAATATTGTTTTACTTGAAATAAAAAAACAGTGGCATCAATAATTAGAAGTACAAGATTATTCTTTCTCTTAATGAAAAATTACAAATTCATGAAACAATAGAAAGAAAGACTGTAAATTTTTCTGCAATTGCTACATTCTCTATCGTTCTCATGAGTGATTACCCTCTCTTGAAGCAAGTATGAATCTTTTGAAGCATACATATTACTGTCGTCATTTTTTGGTAGAATGGATGGGATTTTTCCATGTGCAACGAAAGATTTCATACATGAAGCTCACCTGTGATACGACAAGAAAGATAATGGGAATACTCCCAAATGACATGATTGGTACTACAATGAACCACTTATGGGTTTCATATCCCTTTAAGATCATGTCAATAATGGCAGCGCAAAATGCAACTATCATGGAACAAACTGAGAGAAAAAGGAAAAAAAGTCCTAACATTAACTTCCAAGGCAAGCTCTTGAGAAAGTCTTTCTCAGCATAGCGCGACGTGAGAATCCCAATGAAAATCAAGACGGAAGTGGCAGATGCGAAGAGAGATATTGCATCTGCTAAGAGAAATGCAGTGAATATGTTGTCATGCAAAAAGATGGGCAAACCAGTTTTGTCGTCGTTTCCACCTGGGACTGTAAAAGCTGCAGCAAACATGACGGTAGTGATGAGAGTACCCACAATTGTATAAGATGCTGCTGTGTCTTTTGCCCATTTCTCTCCAAGTTTCACTAGCTCATTGTGGTTTTCAGTGAATATTTCATAAGGCTTTTTACCATCGCTATTTTTGGCTTCCTTAAACTTGGGATGTACAACTTTTTCCACTGCCTGCGATTTTAGAAGCAATTAACTTATAAAGAAGAAGCAATAGACAACATATATGTACCGATAAAAAGTGCGTAGCTGGATTGACTGAATCACATTGTGTTGGCATTAAGTTGACACAAACTACATTTGCTTATATTACCACTTTAAATAGTATAATAATAGTTTCTTCATTCTCCAATTTTAAAAAATTACATAAACTATTTTGCACATCTAATATTGAATGTGAGAGATAAATAATTAAATACATTCAATAGTATATAGAGATAAGATAGGTGACCTTAAACCATTGAATTTCTCTTTGCATTTGCAGAGCAGCACCAGATTTGCTATCAGAATCAGATGAAGAACCCAAATGTGCTGCCAGGTGCAACAGGCTATTGTCAAACACGTCCTTGGAAGATCTTAATATATCCTTCCGTTCATGAAGACAATCTATGAGTTGAAATACATTTTTTTTCCGATACAGAATAGCATACGAAAATATGCCTCTATTGTAACCATCTACAACTTTAAGCAGATCAGGAATAGCCTCTCTCATAGCATTTATGATCTCGATTATTCCATGTTGAGCTGCATTCAACATTGCACCATACGCTGAAGCCACTTTGAGTTGTGAATCATTAAATTCTCCAACACTTTGGCAGAAGAAATTCAATATTCCTATAACTTCACAATGGGTATATTTATGTTCATATATTTTTCCTATTCCTGACAAAATTGAATAGACTTCATCAGTCTTGATAATTTAATCATAACTACTTCATAAGTCGCACTTGCAAATATTAATCATTATGAAATTTTGACAATGCAAATCTTTATATCAAAATTAAACTCTTAACTCATTTTGTACACCGAGCAACTATCGATTGTAAGATTAAACATACAAGCAACTATCGATTGTAAGATTACTTATTATAATAAATCCACAATTCATCTGATATATATTTTTGACAAATTATATAAGAATATAATAAATCCTTGATATAGTATAATAATATTATCCGGACTCAAGTCGTTAATAAGCTTCATGACCGATATTTGAAATGTGAATGAAAATAATTAATGAGATGAAGGCATTAAAAGAAAAAAAAGCCATTCAAAAATAAACAAAAATTAATGATATGAATCAAACTTTTGCATTTGATCATTAATCATTAATTGCTTACCAACAATATTTAGGTAAACGATAATTTGAACGAAGAAGAATGCAATTCCACGAAACATTCTACCAAGTAGTAGACCTGAAGAAATCAATAAATCAGTGTAGAAATAAATAAATAAAATTACTGAAGAAATGTAAAATAATTAAAGCATATATAGCCGTCAAGGAGACAGAACACAACATACCCAAAAGCTTTATGGGCCAAATGAGAAATATTGAAATCAATAGTTTCCAGAAGAGGCAACCTAAAGAAAAGCTCTGAACCATTTAATCATATATACATATTATGCTGGTAATAAAAAAAGAAATGTTTTTCTTTGTCTTATGAAAGAGGAAGAACTTACTTGAAAACTTTACATGAAGAAACTTTGGTGGTCTTTTATCAGCAGCAGTACTTGCAACACTTGTTACATTTCGGACTAATTTCCAAATGTTAAGATCAGCAACAGTGGCAACACTTGTTGCATTTCGGACTAATTTCAAAATATCGGAAATACCATAGTCGTCTTTGAATTTCCTTTCCACACTCAAATCTGCATACAATATAGGTTAATAATGTTTTACCTCCTGTAATATAGGTCATTTCCAGTTCCCCTGTATTCTTTTTTTTAGATTTTGTCTTTGTAATTTGAAGACTTTTTGGTTTTGAACCTTCATGGCAAATTTTGCCCCCTATAATTTGAGTAAATTTCGGTTTACCTCGTTTTTATTTGAACAAATTTCGGTTTACCCCTTGCATGAAGGTCCAAATTTGTGAAGGTCCAAAATAGACAAAGCATCTAGTTATTTTTTCAATTGAGATGGATGAAAATCACATTTTAGTACATATTTGAATATAAATTACATATTGTAACCAAAAATAATAATATAAATTACATAATGTTATCATGTTATCTCCTTTAGGCTATTCCTTTAATTTAGAATTTCAAATCTATCTCTAGTTTATGTTATTCTACATAATTTGAGAGTTGTGTGATGGTTGTGCAACTTAGTCCTCCACCAGATATGCCCAAAGTGGCATGGAAGTTTTCCTACAAGCTGAGGAAATGATTGCTTAACTTTTCCATTATTGCTAGAGAGATATCAAAACCGTATGGTATAATTATTGTTATAACCACTTGTAAGCCTTTGCCTTCACTTTTTTCACCTTTCTCTTTAGTTGAAGCCTTGTTGGTACAGTCACCTTCCTAGCTCGAGGTGAGTCAAGTCGATTTCTTCTTCCTGGTGTAGAGTTTTCTCGTCGTTTTATGAGGATCTCGATAATCTTTGAGGTGGAAAAAATTCTTAGTATTATGCACATTGCATTTATGAAATCGGCAGTGTTGGTTTTGTCAACTTCAGTATTTTGCATATATGGTTTTGAAAATTTGATTCCAGCTTCTTTGAATTCTTCTGCCGCACACTCCTTGAGGATACACTCCCTTGATGACAAAAAGAGGAATATACTCACTACATCGACCGACATATCCCTAACTTTCTTTTGAACATTTATCATCCCTGCGCTTTCCTTGATTATTTATCCTTGAGGACTCGACTTGCGATTCTTCTCCTTCTTGAGGCTTCCTGACTTCCAGAGTGATAATTTTATCCTCGTATCTTATATGTAGGATTTGGCTTTATTGAAGAAATTATTTAGATATATTGGTTTCTCGAAGTTGATGGCTTTGGTGAAGTCACTTCCTTTCTTGAGACTTCTTTCCAATAGGTACATCATAATTCTCTCGTCGCTTCCTCGAACATGAACAACATCTTTGTTAAAATGTTCAATGTATTCCCTATAAGAGACTAGTTTTTTTCTTGGACAATAGCTTTTGAGGTTTCTACTATCTTTGGCTGATATTGAAATGTTTGTGAAGTGTGCAGTGAGTTGATGATATAGTTCCTCCCACGTGTTAATCGACTCTCGGTGAAGACTTTTTTACCAAGTTATTATGTCTTTCCTCAATGTTGTGTTAAAAAGCCTACACTTCACTACTACCCGTACTCTCCTATAGTCAAGTATAACTTCAATGTTCTAAATGTGTTTGTCTAGATATGTGATTCCATCATACGAGTCCATTGGTGGTGGTTTCTCTAATGCAATTGGGATGTCGATGAGGAAGGATGATCTGGAATAATGGGGTACTTATTTATGCGGTTGATGAAGTGGATGTTCAACCACAACATGTTTCCGGGACCTCTAGGGGCGATCCATGAGAGAAGGTTGTAGGGACCTAGATATCTCAAAGATGTTGTTCCTTATTCTACGTGATTGTGGAAAAGGAGATTCATTCCATCAATTTGATCTGACTGAACGCTAGATCTTAGCCATGATGCTTGGTCGTCTGGAAGAATATCAAATACTTTCCACGGCATATATTTTGATCTTCATTGAATTGATTTTAGTTTTGGATGGATTGGAGAAGGTTGATCAAGATGTCTTCCGTCCTTATCGCATGTGTCAGTCATGTTACTATTGGCAGTTGTGGTGACCTTTCTAGTCATGGAGTATTTTCAGGTGAATCCGAAGTAGTCCTTCCGTCATCAAAATTGATGTGACGGATGAGGTTTTTAGGGCAGTTTTTCTCGGCATTATCCATTGAAATTTTTTCATTTTCTAGGAGCTCAGATCTTTTGAAAAATAAGATGGGAAAACATAATCCCTGTTGATGGTGCCACTGATCTGGAGTTATCAGAATAATGGCCTTTGCCGAGCAGCAACCATCAAGATATAATCGGAGAACCTGGGTTTGTCTTCTTGAGAAGGATGAAGATAAAAAAATTATGTAATTTTAGGATTTTTATTTAAACGATGTCCACATCATAGGGGGCTAAAATTGTGATTTTTAAAATAAGGGGGTCAGGTTTCTTACAAAAAGAGCTTATACTAAGGGGGTTAAAATTGTAATTTTTAAAATAAGAGTGCTAAATTTTGAAACTTGGGAGCCAAAAGTGCATTTTAGCATACTAAATAATATCCAACTTAATTATAAAACATTTTTGATATTATATTACCAAGACAAAGAAAGGTTTAAAAACTTACGGTCGTAAACGATTTGTTGAAGAAATCCAAACCGAGTACCACTTGGGAAAGCTGAAGGCATTTTAGCCAATGCAGCTAAGCTTGAGAATTTATCGGGTACGATATCACTAGCACTAGGTAATGATAATGATTCCCTAAGCAAAATAGGAACTGTGAACTTAAAGTCTGATAATGATTCCTTGGAGAGGTCTTTGAAACGCTTGAGTAATTTCAAAGCCACATCTGATCATACACAAAATCAAACAACACATTTCAATAAAGGAGAATACTAACAAATGTTTTTTGAATAGAGAAATTAGAAAATTGCAAATTTATAACTTTTACATGTTTTTTATTTCTATTTTCAAGACAAAGTTTCTCTTAAAAAAAATAGCCTATCAAATGGAAATTCAAATAGTCTTGAGATTTAATTTTTTACGAATAGTTTTATTTATTTATTACTTTCAAATAACTGTTATACACACTTGATTATAACATTACTTTTAGAATAACGTAAGAAACTTTGCTTACCAAATATTTCAGCATTGATACATAGTGAAAGAAGCAAAACTCGATTCTTTGAATTGGATTTGTCGAACAGAACTGTGGAGTCGGAGGGGGTTTTGGAGTAAAGATAGCTAGTTAATTCTTTGTGTCCATTAGCGGCAGCTAGAAGAATAGGGATTACATTGTCCCTATTCTCGATTTCAAGTTGATTTTCACGGGATGCCTGGGAGTTGGACCACTTATTTTTCTCTATCATGCACTTTGCTATATCGGTGTTTCCGGTATAACGAGCAACAAGAGCAATAGCTGTGTAACCATCTTGGTCTTTCATGCATATTAACTTGTGTTTCCCTATTTTCACCAACTTTTCCACATTTTTCAAATTTCCAGCAATTACTGCAACGTGAAGGAGCGTTCTATCTGAAGCAGATGTTATATATACATCTGAATCCTTAATGATGTCTCCAATATAATTACCACTCTCAACGCTACTGAATAGTAGTTTACCATGGTCATCAAGGCTATGGTATTGCAATAGTACAGCTGCCATTTACATTCCATGAGTAGTTTAAACGAAACGAGACTCTTGATAAACATAGTGTAAAAATATAATATTTTAAAAACCTACTCTTGATCATTAATAAACATAGTGTAACAATATATTGAATATATACAATAGATGCTTATAAAAAATAGAGGGAGGAAGTAGCAATAACATTTTAAAATTGTACCTGGCAATCCATCTAGTTTGCCATTTGAAAAATCTCTGTATTTATCAGCCAAGTATTCCCATGCCGATCGGGCTGTTTCAAAATGAAAAAGCTCATCCTGAATCTGTTGTCCACATGATATTTGAATAATATGCAAAGCTTTCGCAGTTTTCATTTTCCAGGAGGCTTCTCTTTCAACTTCATTAGCAGCGCCGAAACCTTTCAAATATTTTTCATATCCATTGCCTGTAATTAAGTAGAGCTATTAGAGGACAAAAGAGCATGTATATACATGATTGCTAAAGAGCTGGAGACACATTTACCATTTTATGCTCGCAAAAAATCCAAATAAAAGCGAATTAGGGACTCGCTGTAGCTACTAGTTGTAGCCTCAAGAATTGTTAGATCTGACAATTTGATGTCTGACATAGTAGGGATCCAAATCCGCTACACAAAATTGTGGTTACACATCATTTTTCAGACAACCTAGAATTTAAATTCTCTTAAAAAACCTCAAATTTCAATTATGAAGTGAATGGTGAAAATTAAATAGATTTTATAAAACTCTAGCCATCACCACAACTTTTATTCTTCTTGATCTACTAAAGAGGGATGATTTAGGTCAATTTTGACCTTAAATCACCCCTCTGAATTGTTTTAATTCTTTTTAGTCAAATAAATAATTTTCACGTATTTTCAGTTTTCTTTCGTTTGTTTTGGTGATTTCGTCATTTAACATGACTTTTTTTATTTTGATTTCCCGTCTTTGTGCGGTGTGTTTTTTATTTCATGTCTTAGTATGGTGCTTATTTGATTCAGGTTGAAAGATTAGATTTGATCGAATGCAGATTCAATCAATAATTTTTGCAACGTCAACGTTGCAAATCTAGAAACATTAGTATTTTGGTGACTTGAATATAGTCATATTTGTAGGCATATATATTATGTCGATTTATGCTATTAACATAGATGTTGTGAGTTTGTTCGAAAATTCATCCTTTTTATTTTTAGCAACTTTAAATGTATTTTGTATTGATGCAATATATCAATTTGATTGAATGAATATCGTTTATTTTTTTCAAAAAAAATAAAAATGAGACATGTCATTTATCATGCACAATATAGTTTTCACTATTGGATGAATAAATCTCACCAATGCATTAAATGAAATGTGATGTGACATTTGGGTAAGAAATTTTTACCCTATACCCATACATATGAACCTTCACCCCTACAATTTACCAAAAATTCCAATTATTCCCTTTTTCCAATTTTCCAACTTCAGTTCACCCTTACCTACCATTTTTTCCCGAAAAGAAGGCTATGAGTTTTCCGAACGAAAATGTAAACTGGACACCATGCTTGAGCGTTTCCGAACACAAAACTTAAGCGGTTACATTGTTTGCCTTTTTCCAGTAACGAAAGACACTGAAAAACCCAAAAGTTGTTTTCCTGTTTCGAAAAAAAGACTTACATGTTCTGTCACCATGACTCACAACACAAACACAGTGTCTTGTGCTGAGTGTTGATAGCAAGCAAAAAAGGGGGAGCTTCTTTTCTTCAATCGTTCGATCAATTTAATTGAAGAGTGACTGAGTGGATTATAAAAACTGAAAAGCAAACTTGAATGAATTTTACAATATTCAAATTGAAATCGTGAACATTATTCCGACAGATTTTCTTTCGATCTGAAAGGATAATTTTAAAAGAGAAATCAAATGGAAATAAGAAAAGAAATTAAGAGTTGATGAGAATTGGAATTGGAATTAGATTTAATAGATAATAAATATAGATTATGAACAAATAGAAAACGAGAGATTCATAAAGGTTGTTACATGAAAAGTAGAAATGGAAAAGAAAAATGAATGATGAATGTTGAATATTATTGGGTTTCTAGTCTAGAGAAGAAAAGGATGAAGATATGTAGCAAACCGAAAAGCTTGAAAAAGTTGAGAGAAAAAATTATTAAACTGGATGTTCATATGTTTATATAGGAGGGTATAATAGGAAATTTATGTAAAATGTAGGGGTGAATGTATAGATGTAGGGTAAAATTTCCTATTACAATGTTGGGAACGTAGTCGATCAACCGAAAATGCAAGTGGGCTAAGCTGAGTGAGCCCATATCGTTGCACATCTTGTGATGAGAATTTCATTTTCCAACTTATTAGCTTCTCATGTGCCCTCTAAAATCTCAAAAAGACACTCAAATTTTTTGCTTATTCGGATTTTCCCCTATATTTTTTTTGTGGAAAAATGCATTTTTCACTTATTCGGATTTTAAATTCGAAAGGAAAAATTAGTTCAAATTTTATAATCTAAACACCCCCTATGTCAAAATTAAATTTCACATTTTTTTTCCATGATTTTTTTAGCACAAGAGGTTTGAGTTAGAAAATCCAAAGTGCTTTTTTTTTTCATTCCGGAATTTAGAATCCAAACACTCCCATAGACCCTCATTGTGCCAAAAAGATCATGGAAAAAACAAGTTCAAATTATATAATTCGAATTGTACTAACACAAAATTGAATTTGTTTGTGACAGGGATAGCCAGTTGCAGAATCATACTAACCATCCTAATTGATTGCTCCAATGTGCTTTTTATGTTTCAAGTCTTGGAAGTGTACATTCATACTTGAAAGAAAAACTTGGTTTTCGGGTGATTGAGTCGGTTATATATAGACATATATAACATGTTGCTCAAGTGTGTTTCTTATTTCTTCTATATAGAAATATTTCAGATTATATAATATTGATTTTTTTTTTTTGAGTTTGGAAAAATAAATTCTACATTGTCATTCAATCCAACTAAACACATAAAATCGTATTTTGTCATGCCCACATTTTTACACCAAAAATTAACTTATATTTTGAAAACCGAAATTGAAAAATATATCAACTCAATCTAGCTCGGTGGACCAAATAGACCAACCCAATTTTTTAAGATTGTTCTTTCGGTATCTAGCAATGGCTCTCAAACACCTCAAAAAAAAATCCACAACGGTAGTTAACTGCTAGTGGGCGTATTTTGTGACTTCAAGGAGCTCGTGAGCAATTGTTTGATGCGTAAACAATAAATTCTATTTTTTAATTTAAACATGAAATCCATGAGTTTAGTTTAGTGTAGACCATTCCTTCAAAAAGAAAATCAAAGTAAAACATAGGTCCACTCATCTCTCGTTGCCGATATAAGAATCTCTTTGATGGATGATCCGTAAATAACAATGTAAATGCTCTTTAAGCCTTGAGGCATTTCAAAATTCAACTCACCTAAAACATTTAGACTATTACTTTTCCCACCCTATGTCATACTCACACGCTCTGCTAAATTTCCCAAAATGCCCTTCGGATTATACAATCCGAAAAAATACGAAATGCAATTTAGATTATATAATCCGAATTGCTTCGATATATATAAGGAAAATCACCCCTCCCATTTTACAGTTTTACAATCTCAACTTTTCACTTTCTCTCTCTCTCTCTCCCTTATCCCAAAATCCGAACCACGCAAGTTTGTCCAAACTTGGAGTTTTTTTTTTTGTTCAAAATCACCGCATTTGAAGTTTTAACAAATATCAAAGTGAAGGTTAGTACTAATTACTTATGCATGCAAGATAATTAGGTCGATTTTATTTTCATGTGCACTAAAGCTGTTCGGATTTTATAATCTGAACTACATTGTTGCAGTTAGGATTGTAAAATCTGAATTGTACCAGTGTTATTTTTTTTCACTGTGTTGTTTATTTTATGTTGATTGTGTGCTGCCCTAATATGCATGTTACAAGTATGGACCCTGTTGATCACAGAAGGGCTGAGAACTTAGTTATGCATGCTTCTATTAGGAGAGAGTGTCGGTATAAGATGGAGGCGGATGGTCTAGTTCCCAAACATACGGGTGGCAGGGTACGTCTTGCTGATGCTGACGACGAGCCTCAGCCTCATGTTGAGCAGAATACAATCAGATGGACATGGAGCATCAGGTGGAGGATGATACTGACGAGGATGTGGGTGATGTTGAGGCTGGGGAGGATGAGGATGATGTCCAATAGCAGCGGTGGCGGGGGAAGTGTGTGCCAGAGCCTAAGCCTAATCCTCTTGATGACTATCTTGGTGGCCCATATGACACTACCCTGCTAATGATGTACCATGTTCATATGGCCAGGAAGTCGGCTGAGCGCGAGGTACCTATTAATGTGATACTTTAATGATTGTAAATTGTTGTTAATCTTTGTGAAACTGATGTTAATATTTTGTTTTTAATTTTTTGCAGTGGCGAGGAAATTTAAAATGCGTCAACAACGGGAAGAAGATTGACGCAATACATGATGACGAGAACAGGGCTATAATGGCAGCATTGTGGTGGCGCGATGGACTAAGTGTCACCTATCTTACTTGGCTTTAGGATACCAGCTACAACCTTATTGACCACGATCTATGTTTTGCATTTGCGGAGAGGTGGCACGAGGAGACTTCGAGATTCCATCTTTCATTTGGGGAGATGACAGTGACACTTGATGATGTGTTTTGTTTGCTGCATCTCCCCATCGATGGCAAGCTTTTGTCCCACGGGAGTATTTCAAGGGACGATGCAGTGAAGATGATTATTCGATATTTGGGGTCTACCATGGGAAATGCTATTGAGGAGGTGAATGACACCAGAGGTGCACATGCCCGGTTCGCCTACTTGAGGAGGATTTTCAAGGAGCGTCTTTTACAGTAGTTTGAGGATTAATGAGGGTGGTATGGAGGAGGAGGTGCAAAAGTCGCGGGCGCATGCTATCCGCATATATTTGTTGTACTTGGTGGGGATCACACTCTTCATTGACAAGAGTGCCCACCATATAGATGTTGTCTACGTGAGGTACTTCAGAGACCTGGAGGTTGTTGTTAGTTATTCATGAGGAGTTGATGCACTATCACACTTGTATAGGGAGCTCAACGATGCTCCCCATTACAACACCAAGCATCTATCAGGATACATGAATTTGTTGCAGGTATAAATAAATAATTATGTTTGCTTTTTCATCGGTAAGTGATGATTGTTTGTATATTTATATATGATTGTCTTTGTTGCAGGCTTGGGTGTACCAACACTTCATGGATATGGGCAACAAGGATGCGCGGGGCAGATATCAGGAACGTCAGTATCCACGCGCCATGATTTATGTACCACGAGTGGGTTTGTTTGCACCAGACAAGTACAGAGGTCAAATGGATCAGTTGGATCTTGCAGGCATTATCATGGCCACATATAAAGAGCTCTGTGAGGCATGTACGTTTGAGCGGGTCAACCTTTACTCTAGATGGCACAGATACGGTAACCGCAAGGTGAGATATCTATCGGAGCGACTGCTTTATCAGTTTGGGTACTTTCAGACCATCCCCTGACATCCACATGAGTGCGCCTCCCCAGGAGACCTTAGTGGATATCACCCACCACTTTTAGCACTATCTTGATCATGCGCTGACACCTCCACAGTTGGGTCACAGTGCATTGCAGAGTGTGGAGGCGAAAGAGGGATACATCAGATGGTTTTATCTCGTCTCTCATCCACGCATGATTCTTCCAAACCAAGAGGTTCAAGTGTCAAGGCCACCAGAGCAGGAGGCCCTTGATAAGATGGTTGCTAAGAAGGATAGAGATCATGGGTTCTTAGAGCTGGGCGGAAGGTTGGACCGTATCAGAGACCATGTATATGATGTTATGTCCAGTGGTGTGGTGCCGCAAGGGTTTGAGGCATTACAACATTTGGAAGAAGTGTTGAGAGAGGTTCATGGAGGGAAGGTTTATCGTTGTAGGCATAATGTTGATGGAGACAGGGGTGCAATCATTGGATAATTTTAATTTTTTATTGTGTTATGTTTGAATATTTTTTTAGAAAGAAAGATTGTTATGTTTGAATATTTGGTGATGTAATATTTGGATAATTTTATTTTTATGTTTAATTAATGTTATGTTTTGAAAATTATGTTGTGTTGGTAATTGTTGTTTTCAATTAAATTTTCTTATTGAATATGGTCAATGCATGGTATGTTGTTCATAAGCAACCTAAATGCACCAAAACATGCATGTTTCAGTCAAAACAGATCACTTCTGCCTCTATGCTGATGCAGTTCGGATTATATAATATGTAACGTTTTTATACTTTCCAGATTATATAATTCGGAAACCTCATTTTTCACCATAAATGTTGACTTTCTACGGGGTGTTTGACACATTTCGGTTTATATAATTTGGAATGTGTAAAACAAGTATAGATTATATAATCTGAACCCAACCAATGTACTTTAGCATAATGATCTTTCAGGGTGCTACAAGCTCCAAAAGGCTCGAAAAGTTTCGGATTATATAATCCAAAAATAGTCCAGATTATATAATCCGGACTAGGGGTATTTTTAGAAGAAAAAAAAATAGAGCACGCTAGAAACAAGGATGATGGGAAAAGTAATGTCAAACATTTATTAGCAAAAAGAGAAAGAAAAGAGGCCCACCAGGCTGGGCTTGGGTCCAAAATGATACAAGAACAAATTAAATAAGGGTAAATTTCCATTAATCTGAGTTTTCTAAAAAATTTGTATTTTTTATATCAAATCCGAAAAAAAACCATTCTAGAGTAATATTTGACCACAAAAAAAATATTAGTTGATCACTGAAACTCCTAAACACCCTAAAATCAAGATACGATTAGAATTGGATAACTTTTCTGGAGTGTTGTATTACAATTAGAATTTGATAAGATACGAACCTTGCTCAATATCTGGGGTGACTTCTAACTTTTTGCCTTTTTTGTTGCTCAAGTGCTTCCATGCTTCAGAATTCTCTTCCAATAAAGCCTCAGTAGAATCACCACTGATAACATCCCACAGACCTTGCCCCATCAGATAATTTTTCATAAGAACACTCCATCTTTCATAGTTGTCAAAGGTCAGTACTTGAGGAACTATTCCAACGGAGGAGGGAACACTCATGGCTTTCATTTTACGTTAAATCAAATGTGAAGTTACTCTAGATATCAACTTGAACTTGGGATCTGATAAGGAATACCAATCAACTAACCTATTTAAAAATTAAGACACTTGATGTACAGAAAACAACGTAATGTATTAATTTAATTTTATAGAATATTATTTTATTTTTAATGACAAAATAACTTTCTGACACTAGCATGAAAGTCAAAGAAATAGGACTTCAAAGTTCAATCTTGGATTCCGGTCATCTAACGTGGGCAAATGTAAATTGAAAAAAAATTAAAAGTTTATATTTTAATAAACTCATTATTTGTTAGTATGTACTTATGTTCGAGATTAATGAAAATGGCTCTTCTTTCAACAAAAAATGTTCACTCTTATACAAACTGATCAAAATACCCTTTGTGTGAGTTAATTCATGCAGGTGTTAAACCCAACGTGATTTAAGTCACGATTGTCACCCACGTGAGTTAACTCACGCAGATTATAACCCAACGTGAGTTAACTCATGTAGGTTATAACCCCATCGTGATTTAACTTATATATAGGTTATATTTCAGCTTACCGAGCGTGAGTTAACTCACGCGGGAGATATTTTGGTCAGTTTGTATGAGAGTGAGTGTTTTTTCTTGGGAGAAGAGCAATTTTCGAGATTAATTGTCCATAGGCCCAAATTATACCCAACAAACTAAGCTCTGATTCAAATAAAGCTATTCACACCTCCATACGACAAGGAGGTCTGCTCGCAACAGTCAAGAGCATCAAATCTCCATGGAATCTGAAATGCCTGCTACACACTTTAACGCTCAATGATTACATATCATGTCAGTTGTAACCCTTGATCAACGACTATTGATGACTTGTAATCTTACATTATTCTTAACATGTTTTTCAGTCATTTTTAGTAGGTTTTACCAGCAAAACAGAGGAGTATTAGAGCAGTTGCATGTGATTTCGGTACATTTGTAATATTTTGTATATTTGAGTATGCAATTCTATTCTTCTTGAAACATAGTAATTTTAGTATGTTTTTGATGTAATTCACAAAGAAATCATGCAAATCGGCAAAGCAAGACATCCGAAGATTTCTGAATTCCTTGGGAAGATAAAGAATGAAAATTCAAGAGGCCTCAAAAGAGTTTGCAAAGCGAGGAATTATGTTCCCAAGTCCCAAGACATCTTACATAGAAGCAAACGCCTAAAAAAACGAAGAAACAAGTGTTTTCAGCACATGTTAGCTCTCACATGTGCCCAATGCACAAGAGGGGGCGCCAGGCACCTAGAAACTTGCAACTGGGGCGCCCGGTGCATGAAAGGAGGCATCTAGATCCTGACACAACAGACATATGTTCCTGGCGCCTGGCATGGAGTGCATGTGCTTTGCGGCTCAAGGCGTTGTTTGGTGACTTTATCATGAAGAAAGCACGCGTTTTTAGCCCAAAATCAGGTGGAAACTTTCCCTGTAAACATTGCCTTCCTCATTAACTATTTGCTCGTTCAAAACAAAGCAGTTCAACAGGAAGGTGTGCACTAGGAGCTTCCAGGGATGAGTTTCTCTCTCCCCACTCCATGTTTTTCTAGGGTATGTTTTATTTCTTTTGTAATTCGTTTTTAGTTAACATGGGTAACTAAATCTTTTGGGCTAGGGTTTTGAGATGAACCTCTATTTTATTTGTTAGGTAATTATTTAATTTAAATTCGTTTATTCAGTTATTTTTGTTTGCGATATAGTTTTACTGTAGTGTGTAAGATTTGTCTCTTGTGGAGCGCAACTCTGATTTAGGCACTTAGGTAGTGACAGGGCCTATATTGATATTTATATCTTGATATTTATATATGTCTAATGAGGAAGTAATTAGTTAGTAACTAGCGAAAGAAACTGAACAAGAGTGGAACATGATAGTAAGTACTTGGGAGGTGACATGACTAATATTGAGTAAAATATGCTTAAATCAGGATGTAACTAGTTAGTAATTAAGGAAACAAGCGACTTCACAATTTAAATCGGCCCAGTAACTACATTCTCCTCGCACCTTTGTAAGTTAGATGTTGATAGAGCTGCCCGCTTGTAGAACTACTGAGAGGGAGAGTGTGTTATGTACTTCTAAGATTCATAGATGAGAAAACCTATAGGAACACTCGCCACCATACCTTTGGAAATTTAGAAACGCAAAATTACGTCTATGTTTCAATTACCCCCGAGGGAGTAAGACCCCACACGTAAGGATCACCGTGTGACCAACAGGTGCAACTCAACACGATGAGGGATAGACCAGAATCAACTGAGAGAGTAATACCCTGCACGTAAGGATCACTGTGCGACCAACAATGCAACTTGACAAACCGATTAGGTTACCACGTCCCGACGAACTCATCACTTTGATAGTCTACGTAGAGTAATTGAACGCGACTTGACTGTTAATTAATTCCAACAAATGAATAGGGGGATTCAAAGAATCCTAACCGCTGCTAACATTTTAAAACCAATACATGTAACTTTGCTTTGTTGCAAACAGATTACCTTTGCAAACTCTAAACCCTTATCTCTTTTATTATTATTTTGTTACCAAATAAGTAACACAAATTGTTTGGACGAAAGGACAATTCATATGGATATGATACTCTACTTATCACTTTATTACTTCTTAAACGATTTGGTACACTTCCCTAATCCGACCATCAATTATCAATGACTAATTTTAGAATTGCCACTTCTCATTTATAAAAGAGGAATTTCCAAGTCTTCCAAGGTTTGATCAACGTAGATGAAGGGAAAAGAAACAATGTTAATGAAGGTGAGCGTGATGTGAGTTCTTCGGTTTCGGTGAAAATGAAGGTTTCACTTCTAAATGAAGAGTTAGAAAGCAATAAAAATGAGTTCTAGATTATTTTTTTCAATCTTTTTTTTTTGTTTGGGTTTTTTTCAGATTATTTTTTTCAAAAAAATAAAAAAAACATATGGACTCGTAATCTCGTCAGTCTATGCGCTTCTATAACAAAAAAATTCAGGCATGACTCAACTCGATGTTGATTTCTAAACTCGTAAATTCGTCTGAGTCTATAAGTCTACTTGCAAGTTTGATAACCATTATAGCATGAGATATTCAAAAGGTACAAAATCTTAAACATACTCATAGTCGCAAAGTTAGAATTTCACAATCCCTTTAGATATGAACTTTATAAATTCTACTACTTGATGTTAGATTAGTACACTTACTACTTTATAAATTTCGGGCTTTTTTCTCGAATCCAGATTGGAAACACAAGCTGGTTGTACATTTTACACGGCATAAATTACATGGGCGCATTAGGCATAAATCACATGATAGTTTAGTACACTTACCACCATGCACAGAGGCGCATTAGGCATCCCCTGGGGCTCTGCAAAGTCTAGGGGCACATTGGACAGGGGTGAACTATGCAATTTTTTTGTCCTTTTCGAGCGTTCCTCCATCTTGAAATGTCTTGAAAGATGGGATGAATTTTCCCCATCTTAAATTGTCTTCAAAAACCGTCTAAGTAACATTGATCTTTATTCTTCAAATCCCTTGATCCTCCATCAGTGTCTTACTTTTTCGAGTTATTTGATTTATCAATAAAATGACTCAAAACACTTATGGAGTTGCATGATTAGGGAAGAAACTCAATTACAATGAATCGAATAAAAACAATATCAAATGTCCCTCAAATAAGAAGAGAAGAAGGAAGAAACTAGTGTACAAGAAAATCCAGTTGAGTCTGAAGCTAATAGTAAGAACCATCCAACTCGACAAGATTATTTCATCAAGATATTGTTTTAAAACCCTCCAATCAATCAATCAAAACCAAAGGTGCATGCTCATCAATCTGAGAGACCACCATTCAACTCACCAGTCATGAGTATATATCCATTCTGGGACTTTATATGATCTCAATATGCCATTCACAGTCTCACCCCTTCCTCAAATGCCATGCACTTATGTGTAGTCTCAACCAAACACTTCTTTGCTCAATATCCCACAACTAAGCTCCATTGACATTTTCATCAATGAGGTAGTCAGAGAGAAAGAATGTGTTTCTTCCAAGGTTACTCAGAAGTAATCCTCACTTGATAACAACAAAAAACAAATGAGAACGGACATTCAGAAGTTGTTCATTGGACGGGAAATCACCCATAAGTTCTTGCTTATGGTCATAGAAAAGGATGAATACGCTAAGGCTTGGGTGGCCTAATTAATAATTGCTCCCAAAACTGCCATACCAGATCAATCCTTCTGCTTCTGACCTCCTTCCAAGTAGTTTACTACTTTGTGACAACATTTTTTTTTTTTGAAGGATAAAAGGAAGTGAACTTAGAGAGAAAGAGGGAAAGATTATGATCAACTTTGAACTCTGATTAACTAACATCTTAGGACTTAAGTCCTAGTATGATCTTAATATCTTTGAAAAGCAACATAGAATATTGTTTAGGATATTAACTTTTGAACCATGTATGTGCATGAAATGATGTAATTCTGTAATTATTACATTTTTTATTAATGAGAATTACCATTCTAGTTTGAACATTTTACCTTTGCACAACTTTTATCACAATTTTATATTTTATATATGCTTAAATTGAGGGATATTTTTTACTTATAAAATTTATATGAATATGGTATAACTTGAGGGAGGAGAATATTCATTCCATACTGTTACATTGTTTAAAATCAAAATCAAAACCTGGATCTTTAATTCAATAAGTTTATCATCATCAAACATGGAGAAATTGTTGAGGAAAATCACAAAATCTTTCTTATTCTTAGGTTGATACTTTAATGATAACAAACATCATTGAACATAGAGATCACTATGATTCTAATATGTATTGTTTTCTAACAAGTTTTTTTAAGTGTTTTTTAAAATATGATATTGCAAATGCACATATATCTAAAGAAACATGTATCTTGACAACATCAAGTGCTAAGAAGGACTTCGGTATGATTAAAAGACCTTCATAAAGGAAATATGAGATCATAATATGATTCATGTCAATCTCATGAACAAAATTATTCAATAAAGAGGAACTCCATCCTAGACATCAGAAGCACTCTAGATTGCAGATCATGATGGCATATCAGAAGCAATTCATAATGGCTAAACAAAGGAGTTTGGAATTGGTTCTCAACATTGATTCTCATCTCATAAGTTTAGGATCAAAGCTTTTGAACAAAGAAGTGGAGATAAGTAGATCAAAATTCCAGGTATATCAGAATTCCAGGTCCACGGATACAAAAGGTTGAAATTCCAAAGATCATAAGTAGATCAAAATGGGAAATTCAGAAGACACCAAAAGGAATGATGATAGAAACATAACCAAATGTGCACGAGCAGATCTGAATTAAAGATTAGAAGTTCAGAAGCAAAGCATAACAGCTAGTTTCAAAAAAAAATTGTCAACAAGGCAAAACACTAAAGGACAAAATAACGACTAATTTCTAACGGCTAGTCCTTTGTTTGCTCACCAAGATTGAAGCTCTATAAAGGAAATCATCATTTAAATGAGAACACACATCTCAACAACATAATCTCTTATAAAAGATCAGAAAAGTACAAATTGCTTGAAAGATAACATATTCATCTTTCAACTTGAGATTCAATTCTCAAAAATTAGAAAGCAATCACAAATACACTCAAGTCTCCATTATCTCTTTGGAACATTTATAGTGTATTTGAAAATTTCAAATTCACCTTAGTGTGATAAGTTTGAACTTTAAGAGAAAGAGCGAAAGATCATTGTGAGATCAAATTGATCATTGTTAGATCAAGATCATAAAAACCATTGTGTAATTAGTTGTAAAGCTTCACTAATTCTCTTTAAGGTATAAAGTTAGATTGTGTGGTAGCTAAAGTCTAAAGAGATTGTCCAAACACCAGTGCAAAATTGACATAAGAATTATGTGTATTATACCTATTTTATTAAAAACAGGTGTGAAATATAAATAAGGTGACAGTTTTGTAAATATATTGTAAATTTTGTTTTTGTGAGTAAATTTCAAAACCTGATTTTAAGAATAAATGGGGTCAAATATGAAATAAAAACAAGGTGGCAAACTTGTAAATATTATTTTATATAGGATTTTAAAAAAAAAGGTGTGAAATATTAGTATATTAATTGTTATGTTAATGTTTTTATTTCTTTGTCAGGATTCGAACC
>Ga0228710_1005353_pt1 | contig 19962 bp, 14 predicted proteins | sample MedpolnodulmetaG_FD_177995 | JGI IMG/M metagenome (GOLD analysis project Ga0228710, IMG submission 177995) | Root nodule microbial communities from Medicago polymorpha collected in Santa Monica, California, United States - pink nodules | ecosystem: Host-associated > Plants > Roots > Nodule... | reverse complement strand
GATATATTTAAGAATAGCGTTCTTTATGATAATGTAATCTCATGATTAAGTCACACTTAATATATTATTACATGAACTATATATTCTAAGGACTTTATTAACATTACTATAAATATAATAAAGATTGCCATATATTTATTCAATAATAAAAGTCATGATACATAAGATAAGTTTAACATAAACTATTGGCCTCTAGGGCTTACACCAACAATTTATTTATTTATTTTTTTTGAAAGAAGACCATATTTATTATAGAGGTTCTTTAACAAAACATTTAACTTCATTTAAGATACCAAAAGCACTGAAGTTAAGCCATAAAGAACTTGATCATAAACTACATGCAAATAAAATTAAAAGAGATAGAGAGATAGATAGATAGAGAGAGAGGGGCATTGCATTTTTTATTCTAGTTCACTATCAATCTGATTGTCTAGTCTAGTCCACCTGATCTAGAGTGATTTTTCCTTCTAATATTAGAAGTACTTAATCCACTGAGATAATTTATACCCTAAATTTCCTGCCTCCTTACCAAAGAAGGAATCGCTTGCCTCAAATTAGAGGACTTTCTAGCCTTAAACTTAAGGATTTCATAGAGTGTTTAATATCTCTTGGGACCCCTTTATCGAATAAAGGTTGTTGTCACTACAAGGCGTTGTACATACAAAAGTTTGAGTTTGTATGTGATTGACTCGTATCTAGGATTATTACTCTCTAAGAGAGGATAATAAAATAAAATCCTATACTACCACAACTACTTGATTTATTTACATCATGATATAATTACTTTCATAGGAGAAGATATTACAATGTATTTCCAAATCATGTTCTCATATTTTTCTTATCTATGAAAGCATAGCCTTTTTCATTTGAAGTGTGGTCTATCCATATGATTGCATTGATATATTCTTGTATCAATCACTCAAAAGATAGCTTGATTAGATGATTGACTTCTGATGCTGACCATACACAGGTTCGTCATATCCAGTCGATGGCTTGATACCTTTCGCACAGATTAGACATGAAAAAAATTGTCAGTTAATGGAACATGGTCACCATCCACAATATCCGGTAACATAGACATGCACAGGAGGATGAATTTGATGGAATATGTTCATATTTTTATGGACCAGATTGAGAGTGCTACAAAATCAGAGACCATGTTGGTTGCAAACCCATACTTTTAACGGAATACGTCATAATCATTAACAACATTTAGCTTGGACGATGACATAACGACAAACTTAATTGTCAAGGACCGAATTGAAGGAGCCCTACAAAATCAGAGTCTATTTTGATGGTTTACACTTACAATTGATAAATCGTTTGCAAAACTAAAAGACAGATGATAAAAATATGGGAACAGGGATATAATATGGCTGCTCTTACTAACAACAACATGGATATATACAATACTTAGTGACATCTGTTTTGTAGTCGTTGTCCACAATCAATAGTCCATCGCAAATCTTCTCCGTTTATTTGATTTCTTTGCTTTTATTTGATTTATTGAAAATTAAAGAATGTTACAGATTCATTTTGTTATAAAGCATTTTGTTGCAGGACTTATTTTGTCAGAACTTCTAACATATATTCCTAGGAACTTGAAGATTTCAACTAGCAAAGGGACATGATTAAGAATTTTATTTTATTTTTGCAAGTTGAAGAACAATAAAAGCGAGAAAATAAATTTTATGTAACCTAAACTTGAAGTTTGCTGTAATTTAAATACTCTTAAGGTTAATGGCATTCAAAATAATATCGAAATTAGTTTCCAAATGCTCTAATTCATCAAAGTAATTACTTCTAAGCTGTAGATATTTCCAAAAGTTGACTGAGAAATACAAAGGAACAAAAGTGTGATCATGTTGTCATGTAAAGTGCATTAACATGTAATCTTGTTGGTGGTAAAATGACATAAAATGTACAATTTCTATAGGTTTTTTTATAATTAAAAATAAATTCTATCTCACCTGGTTTTTATTTGTGCACATTGTACACTCTGAGTAGGATGACTGCTATATACTAAATCTAGGTAAGCATATAAGCAAAGAAATGTTTGGACTGCTTATAAATATTCAAGCATACAAAAGGACAAAATGAAATAAAATTTGTGTATTTCTAACCATCAAATCTCACCATTTCTTAAGTATAAATTTAGAACCAATATAACAAGTAGACGTCCGTTGCTCACATATCATAGCCGTTGTCAATCAGATAAAAGTTTACATGTCGAAGAGCCCCTTGGGAGTGAAGATAAGTACATTAACATTTGCTGCTTTGCATTTAAATCTATTAAGCGACTACACTTAACTGTCATGGTCTGCAGTACTTTTGAATTCTGTAAAATGTATTTTGCAAATTGTAGCTCAAGTTCCTTGCCTTTATAACCCGTAAGGCTGCATGTTCTAAGCTGCGATGAAAGACATTTTGGAACAATTGGTGGATCCTTCCAACTTCTGTCATATAACTCTTCTCGATATATGCAATCCTGTCAACCATAGACATAGTCGATTCTATTTCAAAACACAAAAATACGGAGCTATGCATTAAAATGAAGAACAAAAAAAATCAACAAAACCTGTATGATAAAATTTTGAAGTTTGTGGCAATGATCAAGCACTTGTAACAACCAATCCCAAATATTTGGAAAGTATATAGAACTAAATATAAGCTCCATGTATGTGAGATTATGAAATATGGGAAGATTGGTGCATCGTATCCACGTCATCTGCATGAATTACAAGAAACAACACTAGAGATTTACATCATAATAGTTTGTACCAAATAAAATAAATAAATGTACATAGTAAAGGGTTAAATATGTTTGGCTTAATTAATGATTTGGTCCCTTAAGTTATTTTTTGGTTACATTTTGGTCCCATAAATTATTAACGTTAGTATCTGTTAGCCAAATAAATCCTCATCGTCGGTCTTTTGCCAAAATGTTAAATAGGCACATGTGAACGGTGACGTGACAACTGACAATGTGTATCCACCTTAGACATTGGCTTAACGGTTTTGACGACAGGGATTTATTTGGTTGACGGAAGATGACTTAAAGGGACCAAATTGTAACGTTAATACAATTTTTCAAGTTTATTCATTACATTATTTTTTTACTAAAATTTTCTTTATATATATATGACAAAATGTTTAGTCCATAGAATAGAGGGACTATGATAATCAGTCCATAGAAAGACTAAACACACAGTTTTATTTTGTTTTTGTAAAACGTTTGTAAAATAAGCATTAAAATTGAATGAATGAATGTAAGGACTAAACTTTAAAAATTCACAAGTCTATAGAGACTAAAAATCTATTAAGTCCAGAATGAAACCAAAATTAATTAGAAGTGTGATATATCATACCAGGTCCACACGTAGACTCTGCACATTACAAACCAAAGTAATCGGAAAAATATGATCTTCAAAAACCCTTGCTTTGCTTAAATTAGCTAGGATCCTAAACTTTTTCTTTGGAACAAGTGAATCTGGTGGAACTACACGTAAATCTTTTGTTTGTAATTCTTCTAGTATAGGACAGCCTGATAGAAAATTCACAAGATATTCATGACGTTGGAAAAACACCGACTTCAAATGAAGAATTTTAAGATTCGGAAAATCTACTTGATAAGAAAGATCTTTCACTGTTATCCTTTTCAGCTTAAGAACCTTTAGTGTGATACAACTAAGAATGCTATGGGGTAATTTGATGCCAATGCTTATACTGAGATTTTCAATCCCTCGTTGCATTGCAAAGTTAATAAATTGATTAACATCGTATTGGTTGCATGCAGGAGAAGAGTGGCATTTGAAACGAAATGAATGGATTGGTAGTGTGATGTTTCGTGAGATCATTGCTGTCCTGACTGACTCTCGAAAAGAGACTATATCTCTGAAGGTTTCGATATTGAAGTCGTGAGAGGGGACTAACAGCCATAGTGACTTCCATCTCTTTGAGAGAATACATGTGGTGGCAGCGTGTTTGGTTGGAAGAAAAGAGAGAATGTGACACAAAACTGAGTTTGGTAAAGTGCTAATTCTATCTGCGAGGAGAGTGAGGACTAAAAGCCATAGTGATTTCCATCTCTTCGAGAGGATACTTGTGGCAGCGGCATGTTTGGTTGGTAGAAAAGAGAGAATGTGACACAAAATTGAGTCATGTAGGGTGCTAATTCTATCTGCCATTGAAATTGACATCGATCATATCCTAAAATTCACTAAAATTAGGGTTTCTAAAGCAAAGAGTATAGGTTTTTTTTTAAATAAAGTTTATCAATCTCTTGTATTTTCTTCTCTCTCACTTGAAATTTTCAAATGACTCTTTCAAACCTAAATTGTTCCTCACCTTCCAAATATCAGTTGCTATTTCCTCTCCATTATTTCCGCTATTTTGTTACTAAATCTGTTTTGGTGGCAACTTAGTTACCCATGACATAAAGATGTGTTAGGTTACCATGTGATGTGTCACCATTCATATTCAATTAAGTGTCCCATACTAACAATGTTATTTAAATAAAATAAAATTACAATACAAGTAAATTAAATTTTGTAATTGCAAATACACCCTCAAGAAATTAACATGCAGTTCTTCATCTGCATCTCTTTATGTTCCCTCTTCCTCCTTCTTGAATGAAAGAGTAGCGTTTTATCTACACTCTCCTACTTGCAAGAAAATTGTTCTTTCAATTATTACTTTTTTTGTTCGAATTGTTCCATAATTATTATTCTTTCAATTTTGTTTACAGTTTTTTGGACATTGATATGCAACGAATTGATGCATATAATAATAGGGTTTTTGTATAACATGATCATACGAAACTGTTGCCGCTGGTTGTGTTTTTTCGACAATAATAGTGGGAGAAATCAACGAAAAACTATTTCCTTTTTTGGTGTTCATAGATCCACAATTTTACATTTAAATCTCATGTTTTGATGTTTAAGTATTGATAATTTTGTGTTTAAATGATTAGAAATTGTATTATGATTGAAACCCACTAATAATCGCAAGGAAACAGAGTTGTTAAATGGAAGATAATGCAGCTGAAAATATGACCCGTTTCTGTCCGTGAGTTGACTCGTTAGGAGAGTGAGAGAGAATGTGATCTCTACGAGAGTCCAAATTTTATGTCGTTTATTGCGTTGCACTTTTTTTGTCAAGATTTTTGCGTTGTGCTCTATTAATTGCAATTTATGTTTCCATATTTTTTCAAAAATCAAGGCACCAAAGAGGGCAGTTAGGAATGATAACAAGATGCAAATACTTTTGGAGTTGATGAAGAATATGAATGTTATGCTTCCTTTTGTTGTTTCCCTTTAACATAATCTTATCCACACTAGGTTTATGGACACATTTCATTTTAAGGGTCCGTTTGGATTAGCTTATTTTAGAGCTTATATAAAACAGCTTATGCAAATAAATAAGTTTGTATGTATTATTTATAAGTTTTTAAGGTAGTTTATGAAAAAACAATTTACGAGGATACAATTTTCGTTACTGAGAGCTTATAAATAAAAATAAAATCTTATTTATTTACATAAGCTATTTTTCATAAGCTCAAAATAAGCTCAAACCAAACGGGGCCTAAATAACGTGAAATTCAAAAGATTGAAGAAGCACGAGTGATGATAAGCTACACCTTAGCTCCGACAAAGAATAATAGTCCGGGGTGGTGGAAGAAAAGAGTCAAGACTAAGGAGGCGTTTGTTTCGGAGATAAAAAACACACTCCTGGGAATAGAGGTTGGGTAAGAATAGTTCATGTGTTAAGTAGAAAGGAACAAAAATAATATGCCTAGGAATAATTAATGCCTAGGAATCTACTTACCTCACATTTTAGTCATTTTTATTCCCATGAAAAAGGGATTGAAAAATTATATTCCTAGGAATACGGAGCCCACGTTCCTAATCAAAACTCATACATATGCCCATTTTACCATTGTGTTCCCACGTTGTAAATATTAACATAACTGTTTCCACTTTTGAGTAATGAGGCATAAGGTTTATCAATGTTACCACCTGCTTCTTTGAAAAGAATCCTAGGAAAAAAAATTTGGCAACCAAACACTTTTCTTGAAAAATTCCTAGAATAAATTCTCATTATGTTTTCCTGGGAATGTTATTCGAAGGAGTAATGTTTGCATCCGGGAAACAAACACCCCCTAAGGGGAAAAAATAAAAGAGAAGAGGATATGAGAAAATATGGAAGTACTACCTCCGTCCCTAAATATACGAGCCTTTTGCCAAAATTACGGAGATTAAGAAAGTTGGTTGTAGTATTAAATTTGTATATAATTACTATTGTTTTTACAATTTTATCCTTAAGAGAGAGAATTAATTTATGTTTTCAACATAATATTTATTGTTGAGGGAAGAAAAAGATGCAAAATAAATAAGGATATGTTGGTAAATAAATAATTAATGTACTTGAAAATACCAAATGGGTCTTATAAAAAGGGACAAATTATTTTTTCAAAAGGGTCTTATAATTAAGGACGGAGGTAGTATATAAAAAGTATCCACCAAGGGCCTAGCGGAAGAGGTGAGTCAAAGTAAAGTTGAATATGATGATGTTTCAGTAATGACTCCTAAGAGAGAGAAAATTCCTAGAATGGAATTAAAGTCTATGCAATGGATAATGAAGCTTTCCAAGAAAAACAAAAAGAAAAAAAAGTTGAGGAACCAAGGGAAAACAAAAAAGGGAGAATGGTCAAACACCGGAAACATTGGTTGAGGAAAATGTACAACACAACCTTGAAAAATGCAAGAGTCTCAATGACAAAGTTACCACAAGTGAGTATCTAGAAATAGAAAAATCGTGAGAGCTCATTGAAGCCTTAGAGAGGTTTAAAGTCAACATGACCATATATAAGAGAAATGTTCAAGCAAAGCCCTTGCTACATCCAATTAATTTCTTCTGGAAATCCTTAAACTTTAGAAAAAACCATCAGTTGAAGGGTTTATTGCTCTAACAAAAAATTGTTGTGTTGTTTATGGTTTGTAGGTTCCAAAAAAAAATAGACCCATGATGTTTTAATGTACCTGTCAAGGTAGGAGACTTCTATGTGGGTAAACCTTATGTGATTTGGGGGGTGCCAGCAACCTTATGCCATTTTCAATTTCAAGAAAATTGAAGGATTGAATCTAAAGTCATGCTTCATGGATGTTGTTGGTATTACAACAAAAACTCTAGGTATGGTTAGAGACATGATTATAAACATTGAAGGATTTGAATTTGGGATCGTTGTTGTAGTCGTAAAGGACAACAACGATCAAGAATGTCCCCAAATACTAGAAAGATCATTCATGGAAACCGCTAAATATTTGGTTGACTTGAAGAATGGACAAAGAAAGAAGATGAGGAACAAGAAGACGTAATACCTGAAGGTCCGGGGCTCCAAATCTCACGCGCTGGATGAGAGGCAACCTATATATTTATTTTTAGTCATTTATTTTACATAATCATTCAATCTAACAATTTCTTTACTTTTATTGTACATAGTCAATAGGCTCATTATTTTTACATGAATTTATAACCTTTCCTTTTCCAGAATTTTGTTTCAGTTTTGGAGAATCATTCCAACTATTAATAGCAGAGGGCTAGCTTACTTCTGAAGTACAAGAGCATGATAACTATATGGGCTTGTTACGGAAGATACTCATAAATATTCACCATTTTAATTTTTTATACTAGTTCCTCCCATAACACAGGAGTAGTCCAGTCTTCTTGCACTTTCAAGGGATTTCACTATAATCACTACTTATTACAATCGCTCAAGGAGTCTTCCAAAAGACTTCCAATTGCCCAAGTACACTTGCAAGAGACTTCTATGCTCAAGGTCACTACCAAGAGACTTCCACTTGTTCAAGGACAACTCCAAGAGACTTCCAATGCTCAAGGTCACACTACCAAGAGACTTCTAATTTCTCACGCATGCAGGCAAGAGATTTCCAATATTCAAGGGCAATCCTAAAATATTTCTATTGCTCAATCATTAATGAAAGAGACTTATGGTTCTCAAGCTTTGTTGGCAAGAGACTTCTATTTGTTTATAACAAATATAAACAAAATTGTTCTTACACCTAATAAACAATTATTGGTGTAGACTGAACAATATGAACAAACTCTTTGAACTTTAAGATTTCTATGATACAAAAGTTGAAACAAAAATCCTAAGTGTTTTGTGTTATTTGACTTGCCATTGTAATGACACAGTAAAAATTGCAGAGTCTTGTTGATCTTCTTATTTTATTCAGTTCCTTTTATAGGTAGTGATTTGAGAGACGCTGGAGAAGAGTGTTAGCACATTAAAAGTCATTGAGAAACTTCAAATTAAGTATGTTGGGTCATTGCCTGATATGGATAATTCCGTTGGATAGTCATTCGAAAATCCTTTGCTGAAACTGGAAGTATCTTTTCATTCCTGATGTCCTTGAAGTTCTTTGTCCATTTCTACAGGTGGTTAGAAGAAGACAAGTCTGTGCTCAAATCCTTTGATGGAGACAACTATAGAAGACGAAAAATATGACGTGGAGTCTGGGTCCCTTAGGTTCTTATGAAGTCTTAGGGTCTTCCAAGTCTGATGGAGTCTTTTGTGTCTAGGTAGGTCGTCTGCGTCTGATGATCTCCACAGAGTCTGATGAGGTCAATCTTGAGCTTTTGAGAGGCGTCATTTTCCTCTGATCCAAGATGCTGACTTCTGGTTGACCTTTCTTCAAATTTTCTACCATAGTTATTTAAGCTTCTCTTGTTGCTTCTAATGTATCAATACATGTTCAATCTCTTGTTGGATATATTCTATGATCATTGACAATTGAACACATATTACTATATCCAATTGTTCTTCAATACTTTGTTATCATAAAAACCTTAGAGAAATTATGCAAACCACTTTTGTTCAAACAAAACCACTTTGAGCCACTATGCATTATTTCCTTTTTTTGTTACTTAGGTGAGTTGAATCACATCAAAAGTTTTTAAAATTATAATGATACATATGTTTAATTTATTTGGAGTTAGACAGTTCAGTGAGATACTTGTCATGGTTTAAAATTAGAAAATCAAGAGCTAACAAAAGTTTGGTCTCTTCAAAAGAAAAAAGAAAAAAAGAAAAAGAGAATATGTAGTTTACTAGTACCCATATTTCTTGTTTAGGATAAAAGCTAATACCACATAAACATTGGTTTGACATTCTGAATCAAAGCTACAGGTTGAAAAGAAGTATTTCAAATAGTGAAACCTTAGAAACTAACTCCAAAATGCTTGTTAGCCTACGTTACCAAATATATCACACCTTAACCTAAGTCATGACAGAACCTTGAAAAGACCTCTATATGTATGTGTGATAATATGTTTGAATCTCTATTTAAAATTTCTTCAACTTCATAAGAAGGGACAATCACATGACGATTGGAGTGTAACAAATATCTTGACCAACTCATGGGATTTAGGAGATACATATGTGTATCCTGGAATTGTAAGTGGTTGAACTAAAAGAAAACAATTTACCAGATGTAACATAAAATAAGAGTTAAACATAAAGGTCCTTCGATGTAATTTTACCTATTTATATTCTATACAAATAGAAAAATATATATGTACTTTATATAAAGAAAATAGTCTAAAAATACATGAGTTTGGGGTGGATTTTTCATTACTTATTTTACCCTTCATTTAAACTATTTTATCCTTTAATAATATTATTTTAAATTTTAATTAAAACAATTAAATTCCATTAAAATAGGAAATGTCCAACTACAATATAAACAATATTATCAATATTATATATGAAAGGGATAGAGATTTTGGGCTTAACTTTATATAATTCTAATTATATCCTTAAACAAATTTTTCTATATTAATGTTATTTGTTTGTGGTATTAAAAAGAGAATGATTTATATTATATTCGTTAAATTATTGTTGTTATTGAAAAAGATAAACATGATTTTTTGAGTTTGTTACAATTTGAAAGTCAGAATTATTTATACTTATAATTTTTATCAAAATCAAAATTTTGTATAAAATATTGTTCATATTTATACACTTTAGTACAATAAAAAGAGCGGAAAGACGTGCACGTGAGTGCTTGTCTTATTGCGGGTCATAAAAAACTTAGCAATTACTTACTTATTTTTTGAACAGTTAATTACATATTATATACTTCCCTAGAAAAATTAAATTTTGAACCGTTAATGACATATATTATATACTTCCCTCCAAAAATTAAATATATGTTATGTTTTTTTGTTTGGTGGTGTCAGGGGTTCGAACCCTCGTTCTTGCATATAATTATGCATTATTCTTACCAACTGAGTTAAACTCACATGGATTTATATGTTTTGTTTTTAAGTTAATATTAAATATACCCATTTCCTTCAAAAATTAAATATACCCATTTCCTTCAAAAATTAAATATACATATTATATATATATATATATTTTTCTTTACAACATATTATATACTTTTTTAATTTATTAAATAATTTTTAAGTGAAAGACCAATAATATACTTGTAGGACTTGGGAGGAAAGCCCAATTGAAGCTGTATATATGATTTAAAGAGACATAATCTCATCTGCGCCAATTTAGAGTAACAGATTCTCGCCGATGCTGAGAGTTATCGCAAAATAAAAACTAGGGTTCGTTTTTTTTTTCTCTTTATTTTTCTTTTGCTTCTTCTTCTTCCATGCGTATATCTAGAGTATATTAAGTTATATTTTCCAAAAAAAAATAATATATGTTAAGTTATTTCTCACTTTAGTTTTTTCGTTTGCTAAATTTTGAAACCGCACAATTGCTGCTTCTGCCTCACAATGAAGATACCATGGAGAAATAACAGCATCGATGAAAATAAAGACAGGCTCAGTGATTTATGTGATTACCTTTTAACTCACATACTCTCCTTTTTGGAGTCTAAAAAAGCCGTTCAAACATGCATACTGTCCACAAGATGGAGGAATCTCTGGAAGCAACTACCCTTTCTTTTGTTATATTCTCTTCGCTCTAATACTCTCCCACGTCTCACCGAATTTGCCTCCCAGTTTTTTTCTCTACGTGATGGCTCGACATCCCTGTTCGCTCTCCAATTTTACAATTTATATAGTGAAGATATCATGGAGCCTCACGTACTGGACACAATTTTACAATATGCCGTTTCACACAATATCCAACGCTTAGATATCTATGTCAAATGTGATATTCAACATTTTCCATCTTGCTTGTTTGCATGTGATACTTTAACATCTCTATTTTTTTATGTTACCCCTATATGCTATAATAAACCAAAAATATTATTTCCAAATAGCTTGAATATGCCATCATTAACCAGCTTGCGTTTAGGTTATGTCACCTTTCGTGGTGGACCCGAGCTTTTTATGGCTTATCCTAGGTTGAAGAGTTTGGAGATTGGTCATTTTGAAATCCTCGGTGAAGAAAACCTTTGCATATCAAGTACAACATTTGTGAGATTATCAATAGAATTTGGTTTTGAACCTAAGAATGATCGCAAAATTGAGCTATTTACTCCATGTATGTGTGCATTTGCTTTTATTGGTACTCCTTTTCAGATTTTATGTGGGAGCCCCCTTAGGTCTGTTAAGCACCTAGAGATTGAGGCAGACATGGGGTGGAATTATGCTGAGGCTCCTTCAATTCTACTTAGATGGTTGCTAGAGATTTCTGATATCGAATCATTGATAGTCTGTTCCAATACTCTTCAGGTATATCTTAATAGAATATGCAAGTATGTTAGTGAATATTAATCTAATTTACTTCAAAATGTTAAGTTTGGGTGGTTAGCTTTTTGGTTCAACAAGCGTGCATCTCAAAATTATTTCTGTCATTAAATTGTTTCACATGTCTTGAGGATTTATTCACTACAACATAATTAAGAAAAATGTTACTAATCAAATTTAGTAACATGTGAACAATTGTTAGGTAAAGTCCCTGTTACTAAAGAGTTTTAGTCACAGGTGTCACATTTTTTAACAATTGTTTAAAAAAATCAACAAATAGTTACATTTTTTATAACGTTACAATGACAGTGTTACTAAATCCCGTTATTGTAATAGTGATTTTTGCTTAAATAATTTATTTACTTCTAAATTCACCTTAAATTGATCATGATTCACTTTCATCATTCATTTTCTTAGATTCTCTCCTTAGATCCTAATTTATCGAAAGTTAAGCTCTCTTCTTTGGATAACTTGAAGTCACTCAAAGTAAAAAGGAAATGGCTTTCATATCGATTATCCAAGATACTGATAGATGCCAACTTAGCGCAGCTGCCTTCCAGGTCAGAGAAAGAAGTTGCCCAATTACAAGAAGCGTTTAAAGTAGGATCTTCATCCATACCAGATGGAATGATTGATTTTTTGCTTCAAAACTCACCTTCGAAAATATTTCAAATCATTAATTAGATTCAAGATGTGAATTGTGCGTTGTGCTTTTGAAAGAGAGATTCTTAATTTGAATTTTGCCTCATCAGTTTCTGTTTACCTTGGTTTCTATAGTTATAACTTATGAGTCTTGTTAACTAGTATCCCCAGGACACTAGTTAATGAAACAAAAAAGGAAATATTTGCATTGAAAACATCATTCTTTACACTTTTTAAACTTTGACTACACAAATTCCAAGGTACTTATACTATATTTGGTTTCCTTAACCAGTGCTCCGGGACACTAGTTAAAATTTTCCATAACTTATTATCATCAATAACTTCTAGTATGGAAAAACAAGTTGTGTTTGAATACTAACGTGATTGTATCCACTCTTGACTTGTGTGTTTGGTTGCTCTATTGCAATGATTTGATTGCTTGTTTTGAATGAAGAAAGTTAATGGTGTGGTTGGTTTTATAAAGTATTTATTTTTGGTGTCAATGTAAGCTTATGAGAGGAAAAGAATAAATAAATAATTCTAAGATGCTGACGAAGATACTAGAATTTGTGTATACGAGATTAATACTCCATGGAGTTGTGTGTGTACATCTTGAATCAAATGTATGACTAGTTGCTTGATAAACTTTAGCTCCTAACCATCTCATAATTATGTATTTAGCATTCGATAAGGTTAGTTGCTTGAATTTTTAATATAGCGAGAGATATAGAGTACAGTCAAGTGATCTTACAGTAATATATATTGGTCATTGAATTACTTAACACCCTATATGGAAGATTTCTATCAATTTGTTAACGTGTTTGCCACATATATTAAATGATAGTCTAATATTGAATATCTGAACTTTTGTATGATCTTTTACTCAGACCCTTGTGCCCTTGAACCGCTTTGGAGCAGGTTCCTCTTCTTCTACTTGACCTACCATCTTGATTCCACTCGGATCAACATATGCAATCCACATGACTTCATCCCATATCACAATTTCTTTGTTTTCTTTAATCTTTTTAATTGTGTATCGTCCGTCCCAGCCTTTCCTTGCTTGTAAACCTCCGAAGTATCCACAGAACTCTTCAGGATGACTTACCAAAACTGGATCTCTGACTTTAAAGTCTCCATAAGGAGTCTGCTTCCAGGAGCCCCCAGTACCTCCTTCCCTGACATCAGTGCTTCTTGTTTTTGCTGCACCATTTTTTTCTTGATCAGCACTTGGCTGTTCTATATCTTCATGAGAATTATAAGGATCGACATCCTCCACTGCATGGCATCCAGTACCTGCAGCTCTCCTGATGTTATTCTACGAAATATGATGTATCAAGTATTTACCTCTTGACCTCAGCACGATCTCCTTGTATTCTAAGTTGATTTGGGCTTGTGCAGTTGCAAGAAAAGGTCTGCCAAGAGTTACTAGACAGTCAGGTATGTCCATTACTACTATGTCCGCCAAGAATTTGAAATTTTCCACTGCAACCTGCACATTAAACAAAACTCCTTCTGGTTCTTGTTCAGTTCCATCAGCTACCCTGACTAGCTTTTAAGTTTGTACCATGTTAAGTCTTTTCATCTTTCTGAATGTTGCAAGAGACATCAGGTTGATTTTTGCCCCTAAATCACATTAAGCATTCCCCAAGAACACACCATTAATAGAGATTAGATCGTTGAAGCTTCCTGGATCTTTAATCTTGATGTTGGTGTCTGCTGTAGTGTTGGTATGGTAATCTCCGGCTAATGATACCCATTCTGCTGTTGTAGGATGTTTCTTAAGTTTCACAAGGTTTTGTAACATTTGCATGCAACAAGGACTTTGTTTCAGAATTTTTTGTGTCGGCATTTCAATTTTAATCTTCATAAGGTTTTGTAAGAAACGCTCAAAACTTCCTTATTGGCATTGATATGCTCTTGTTGTTGACTATACTTTTCTATAGAGAGCATCAATACTCTCTTCTACAAAGGCTTCAGTAGCCTTGTCTTCGAAAGCTTTAGTACTTTCGGTTGCGAAAGCTTCAGTACCTTCGTCTTTACTTGGATCTTCCTCGACTTCGTCCCTGTTCACGGTTAAAGTCTTCCCAAGCCCAAAGTGAGTGTTGTTTGCTCTATTAGGTTGATTCATGGTTTGTTCTGATTCTTGAGATTAGTCTGGTAGCCCATACTCATAATATTCGCTGATGTAATGGTAACTTGGTTCTCTCTCCAGCTCATGCTCTTCATGTCCAGGATGATATTCTGGTATTTGCGGACCAGGACTCCAAGGATATTCGCTTACTTGAGAAAAATTGTTCTCCATTGACATATTTGATAGCAGCTGTTATCCTGATACAAAAAAACAACAAGTTCGTATTCTAGCAAAAGAGTATGATAATTGTTTTATTAACTATATTTTAGTGGATACTTGTCATAATTTAATATTAAGTTTGGAGTTGCTCTTTGAAATTAGCAACATCTTAAGTTTGGGGTTAGGTACTAGTAAAACTTGGTTATGAAAAGAAAAAAATGAAAAACAAAAATGTAGATAAAACATCAAAACAATGGTCTTTACAAAAAAAAAGTAGAAAATCAAGAGCCAACAAAAGTTTGCTCTCTTAAAAAAAAAAAAGAATATGTAATCTACTAGTACCTATTTTTCTTGCTTAGCATAAAAGCTAATACCACATAAACATTGGTTTGTCATTGTGAATCAAAGCAACAAGTTGAAACGAAGTATTTCAAATAGGGAGACCGTAGGAGACTAACTCCAAAATGTTTGTTAGCCTACGTTAACGAATATATCCCACCTTAACCTAATTAAGCCATGATAGAACCTTGAAAAGACCTTTATATGTATGTGTGATAATATGTATCTTGAATATCTGTTTAGAATTTTTTCAACCTCATAAGAAGGGATAATCACATGATGACTAGAGTTTAGCAAATATATACCTTGACCAGCCCTACAGGATTTAGGAGATACATATGTGTATCTTGGAATTGTAAGTGGTTGAACTTAAAGAAAACAATTTACGAAATGTAGCATAAAAAACTAATTCAAGAAAATAATTTAAAAATCCAATCTAAAATAAGAGTTAAACTCAAAGGTCCTTCGATGTAATTTTACCTATTTATATTCTATAAAAAAGAAAAATATATATGTACTTTATATAAAGAAAATGGGCTAAAATACATGAGTTTGAGTTGGTTTTTTCATAACCTATTTTAACATTCATTTAAAATATTATATTTACTATTTTATCCTTTAATAATATTTTTTAAAATTTTAATTAAAACAATTGAATTCCATTAAAATAGGAAATGTCCATCTACGATATGAACAATATTATCAATATTATATATGAAGGGGATAGAGATTTTGGGCTGAATTTTTTATAATTCTAATTATATCTTTAAACAAATTTTTCTATATTAATGTTATATTGTGGGTGGTATTAAAAATATAAGAATTTATATTATATTCGTTAAATTATTGTGGTTATTGAAAAAGGTAAACATGGTTTTTTGGATTTGTTAGAATTTAAAAGTCAAAAACATGTATACTTATAATTTTAATCAAAATCAAAATTTCATATAAGATACTCCTTCCGTCCCAAATTATAAGCAAAAAAAATATTTTCACATTTATTAAGAAAACTAAAATATTGTAGTTTGTAGTATAGATTCTTGTGTTATCCTTGGAATAAGTTTCATAGAAAAATGTAAAAACAATTTTTATTGGTTATTAGTTATAGAGAAAATGAAAGAGAGAGCATAATGAATGCAAATTGCATTTAATTTCTCATTGGAAAAGATGATTTTTTGAAAAAACATAATTAAATATGATAAAAGTTAGTTTTTTTTGCTTATAAATTGGGACAAAGAAAATGAGTTTATTTTGCTTGTAATTTGGGACGGAGGGAGTACCGTTCATATTTATACATGTTAGTGCAATAAAAAGAGAGAGCGGAAAGACGTGCACGTGAGTTCCGTCTTTTTGTGGGTTATAAAAAACTTAGCAATTACTTACTTTTTTTTAACCGTTAATTACATATTATATACATCCTTACAAAAATTAAATTTGAACCGTTAATGACATATTATATACGTCCCAGCAATAATTAAATATACGTTTTGTTTTTAAGAAAATATTAAATATAAATATTATTTACTCTTTTTTATTTGACCAAAATATAGTATATACCCGTAAAAGGAATATATTATATACTACTTTAATTTATATACGTCCCTGCAAAAATTAAATATACGTTTTGTTCTTAAGAAAATATTATATACTCTTTTTTATTTGACCAAAATATAGATATTCCCGTAAAAAGAATATATTATATACTTCTTTAATTTATTGAATGCTTTTTAGGTGAAAGGGCAATAGTATACTTTGTAGGAACAGAGATGTCAATGAGTACCATGGGTACAGATAGTATGATACCCGTCTCTGTCTCGTTTGATAAATATGATACCCCTCCGCCCCATACCCTCGTGGGTATCCACGGTTATTGAGGTATCCGTGGGTATTCATAGGTACCCATTGATTTTTTTATTAATTAATTTTTTTTTAAGAAGAATTTTTTAATTTATTTATATTTTGGTACAAATAATAACTTTTTTTTAATTACCAAAACACTTCAACTTTTAAACATCCTTACATAATCCATTCAAAATTTCATTAATCATACATAATTCATAGAAAAATCATGATTCTTATATAATCCATAGGATATGTTTTATGATGCTAATAAAGTAAAAACGATGAACTTAATAAGATGATTCTAAAAAATTAAAAATACAAATAAGTTATTAATGAGGAATCTTAGGCGGGCGGTAAAATTTCTTTTAATAAGGTAACAAGTTTAAGTAATAAGACGAGATATATAAAGATATTTTAGTAATTTACTTAATTTATTATCGGGTATGGGTACCTGTAATCCGTGTCCGTACTCATATAATAATGGGTAGTCAAATACTCATTTACTATACTCGTGGATACCCGTTTAGCTACCCGCCCCGTGCCCGTAACGGATTTTACCCACGGGTACCCATGGACTGGTATTTTTGCCACCCCTGGATTTAGGAAAAAGCCCAATAGGAGAATCATGCAGATTCTCGCCGATTCTGAGGGTTATCGCAAAATAAAATCTAGTTATTACTTACTTTTTTTGTTTTGTTTTCTGTTTCTTCTTCTTCTACTTTGTTTTGTTTTCTGTTTCTTCTTCTTCTATCATGCGTATATGTATATCTACAAGTATATCAAGTTATTTCTCACTATTGAGGCATATTCTCATCTTATTCTTTTAAGATAAATTTTGAAGCCGCACTGCTGCTTCTGCCTCATCAAGATGAAGATATCAAGGAGAACTAACAACATCGATGAAAATATAGACAGGCTCAGTGATTTATCCAATTACCTTTTAATTCACATACTCTTCTTTTTGGAGTCTGAACAAGCCGTTCAAACTTGCATACTGTCCACGAGATGGAGGAATCTCTGGAAGCAACTTCCCTTTCTTTCATTACATAGCTCTAATACTCTCCCGCGTCTCTCCGAGTTTGTGTCCCAGTTTTTGTCTCTACGTGATGGCTCGACTTCCCTGTTCATTCTCAAATTTTACAATTTTTGTAGTGAGGGTATTTTGGAGCCTCATATGCTTGACACAATTTTAGAATATGCCGTTTCACACAATATCCAACACTTAGATATCTATGTCAAATGTGATATTCAACATTTTCCATCTTGCTTGTTTTCATGTGATACTTTAACATCTCTTCGCTTTTATGTTACCCCTATACGCTATGATAAACCAAAAATAATATTTCCAAATAGCTTGAATTTGCCATCATTAACTAGCTTGCGTTTAGGTTTTGTCGCCTTTCATGGTGGACTCAAGCTTTTTCTCGCATATCCTAGGTTGAAGAGTTTGGAGATTGCTCATTTTGAAATCCTCGGTGAAGAAAACCTCTTCATATCAAGTACAACACTTGTGAGATTAACAATAGAACTTTGTTTTAAACCTAAGAACGATCGCAAAATTGAGCTATTTACTCCAAGTCTGTGTGCATTTGCTTTTATTGGTACTCCTTTTCAGATTTTATGTGGGAGCCCCCTTAGTTTTGTTAAGCACATAGAGATTGATGCAGATTTGTGGTGGAATTATGCTGAGGCTCCTTCAATTCTACTTCGATGGTTTCTCGAGTTTGTTGATGTCGGATCATTGATAGTCTCTTCCAATACTCTTCAGGTATATCTTCATAGAATATGCAAGTATGTTGGTGAATATTATTCCAATTTATTTCCAAATGTTAGTTTGGGTGGATAGCTTTTTGTTTCAACAAGCGTGCTTCTCAAAATGATTTCTGTCATAAAATTGTTTCACATGTTTTGAGTATTTATTCACTACAACATAATTAAGATTTAGTAACACTTTAAAATTGTAACTAAATCAAGAAAAATGTTACGAATCAAATTCAGTAACATTTGAACAATTGTTAGGTAAAGCGCCTGTTACTAGAGAGTTTTAGTTTCATTTTTTATAATGTTACAATGACAGTGTTACTCAGTTCCATTATTGTAGTAGTGATTTCTGCTAACATAATTTATTTACTTCTAAATTCACCTTAAATTGATTATCATTCATTTTCTTAGATTCTCTCCTTAGATCCTAATTTATCGAAAGTTAAGCTCTCTTCTTTGGATAACTTGAAGTCACTCAAAGTAAAAAGGAAAATGCTTTCATATCAATTATCCAAGATACTGATAGATGCCAACTTAGCGCAGCTGCCTTCCAGGTCAGAGAAAGAAGTTGCCGAATTACAAGAAGTGTTTAAAGTAGGATCTTCATCCATACCTGATGAAATGATTAATATTTTGCTTCAAAACTCAGCTTTAAAAGAATTTCACATCATTAATTAGATTCAAAAGGTGAAATGTGCATTGTACTTTTGAAATAGAGATTCTTTAATTTGACTTTTGCCTCATCTGTTTTTGTTATGACTTGGGTGTGGATGCTATTAGCCAAAATTATTTATAATTAGGATTCCTTTTTTTGTTTTTTAGTCATGTAAATTGGTATGATTTTATCTTGAGATCTAAAACCTTTTGCAATACACATAGTTTTAAATGCTATATTACTAATGATTAGGATTCCTACAAAGCTAGTCAAATGCTTGGCCTCGATCAATTTTAGATTTTTGGTTGTATAAGTTATGTTTCTACCTTACCAACTAATATAGACATAAATTTGACCCTAGAGATAACAAACGTGCTTTCTTAGGATACAATGTTCATGATTTCTAGATATTTGTATTAAGGAATGAGAAGTTCTTTGACTTAGAATTACGTTTCCATTCAATCTCACTTAATCTTGTACCAAATACACACAAATACATAGAGAACAGACATAACCGAATTCAAAATTTTCCGAACAACAACATGCCATCGGAAAACAGCACAGAAACTATCACTTAATGGCATAGAGGACAAAATGAAACAAAAGTTCAAGTCTTTTTCTATCATGCCACAACTGTGATCAATCAAATAAAAGTTTACATGTTTTAGAGCCCCTTGAGCATGATGATAGTTTCAGCGAC
>Ga0228710_1005350_pt1 | contig 19967 bp, 15 predicted proteins | sample MedpolnodulmetaG_FD_177995 | JGI IMG/M metagenome (GOLD analysis project Ga0228710, IMG submission 177995) | Root nodule microbial communities from Medicago polymorpha collected in Santa Monica, California, United States - pink nodules | ecosystem: Host-associated > Plants > Roots > Nodule... | reverse complement strand
TGAGAGAAATTTAAGATAGGATGGTGGTATAATCAAAGTCCCATACCGAGAGTAAGTTTCGGGTTTTGGTACATGTGATAACCCCGCTCAATGGAGGTCTCTTGGAAGTAATACTATGTCGACATGAGTAGTCGTGATTGGCATTGTTATTTTCAAGTGACCGTCGAAGTTGAGGACCTTTAGTTACCTTTAACTTATCTTGGCCTTTTAGGACGTAGTGCGGTGGCTAATCAAGAGTAGTCTTGAATTGGTTGTTACGCGATACTACACCCAAACGAGACTTTCCTACGAATGTTGTTGGACCGGGAGTAGTCCCGTAACCCGATAAATATTCGGAAGTGGTTGAAAACATTGGGAACTTGGTAGAACCCTTGTTACATTTACAATTTGAAACCATAGTCCTTACCAAATGGCGTTGTTACCCTTTGACTCTAACATTGTGGACTTAATCTCACCATGTATTCTATGTTCTTTAGCATATTCATGCATACATGCATTCATTCATGAACAACTTTTTCCATCAAACATCGAAGAATTTAGATAAGTTTTTTGCAAACATCACATATGAACAGGCCTTGTAAGGAAGAACACCAAGAAATACAACTTCAAAAAAATCTTAACTAAGCTTTAGCTTTTGTTAAGAACTTTTTCCCTTGTTTCATTCTCACTTTTGAAAAGGTAACCAGTTGCAATATCTTCACAATTTTTGTTCCTCTTCAATGTTTACAATTCACTTCGATAAACCCTTCAAAAAAATGTGTCTATTTTTGTATAACATCATACATCATTTTGCATTTCATAGTCTTAATCCAAAGTCTCACACAAAATTTTGTTTCCATAGGAGGTCGATCCCTTCCAAAAGTGGCCCGACGTATTCTCTACAAATCTACTCGCACATACAACACACGGGCTAATATAAAAAAGAAGATGGAAAATTTTGATCAAGAGAATCAGGTACTCCGTGAACAAGTGGCATCTATGCAGGCCAAGATGGAAGAATTGACATCCATGAAGACTGAGATGGAAAAATTGACTCAATTGGTAAAATTGATGGCGGTCACACAACAACCACCACCACCTCCTCCTGTCAGAACTCAGGCCGAAACATTTGCCTCTACTGTCCCTGAATGGACATTTTGTGCCTAGACTCCAAAGCACTCTGCACCACAACGTTCCATGCCTTGGTTCCCGCCTCTTACTGCTGGCGAAATACTCCGCCCTGTTGCCTCTGAAATTCCGATGCCTTCTTTTCAGCATGCAGCTCAGGTTCCTCCAGGCGTAACAATTCCTCCCGCTACTGTGACTTATGCAGCACCTGCAACCCATGATATCCCAGAAGACAATGAACCCATCTACCATTCAAGAGATATGGGGCCTACGATAGGGTGGATGAGCTACGAGAAAAATATGATGAAATGCAGCGAGAAATGAGAGCTCTCCGTGGGAAAGAAATATTTGGAAAAACTGCTTATGATCTCTGTTTGGTGCCGAATATCCAGATACCCCATAAGTTCAAGGTCCCAGATTTCGCGAAGTATAAAGGGAACTCCTGCCCTGAGGAACATCTGACAATGTATGTAGGAAGGATGTCCGCATATGCCAAGGATGATCAGGTCCTTATCTATTACTTTCAAGCAAGTTTGGCTAGTCCTGCCTCGAGGTGGTACACGAATCTAGACAAAACAAAGATCCGAACTTTCAGCGATCTGTGTGAAGCCTTCGTGCAACAATATCAATACAATGAGAACATGGCCCCAGACCGAAGTGATCTTCATGCTATGACTCAGGAGAACAAAGAAACATTCAAGGAGTACGCCCAGCGATGGAGAGATGATGCTGCCCAAGTCAGCCCGCGTATAGAAGAGAAGGAGATGACCAAACTTTTCTTAAAGACTCTCGATCAATTCTACTATGAGAAGATGGTCGGAAGTGCGCCCAAGAACTTTGCAGAGATGGTCGGCATGGGTGTACATTTGGAAGAAGGAGCCCGAGAAGGACGTGTGGTTAAAGATGGAACTTCTTCCAGTGGAACCAAGAGATTCAGGAATAACTTTCTGAGAAAGAAGGAACAAGAGGTTAGTATGGTGGCCCATGGGAAGCCTCAGCCACATTATCCAGCCTATTAACACATTGCTGCTATCACACCCGCTACCAATGTTACTCAACCACCAAATTATCAGCCTCAATTCCCACAATATCCTCCACAACATCCTTATCAACAATATCCTCAACAATACCCTCAACAGTATCCACAGCAGCCATATCAACAGCAACCATATCAGCAACAGTATCCTCGATCACAGTCCCACAAAATTGCCCCAATCCCGGTTAAATATGCGGATTTGCTTCCACAGTTGCTCGAAAAGAATCTGGTCCAGACCAAGGCGCCTCCTCCGGTACCAGCAAGATTGCCAGCATGGTATAGACCTGACCTTTTCTGTGACTTCCATCAAGGGGCACCTGGCCATGATATTGAACATTGTAATGCAATGAAGAATGCAGTCCAGAATTTGATCCGGACCAACCGCCTGACTTTCTAAGACTTAACTCCAAATGTGCAAGCCAATCTACTACTGGATCATGATATCTATCATTGCAACACATGGAGTGCTTAACCGCAATTGGGTCACTTTTGATGTTCTTTCTACTACTCATCTGTTCAAATAATGCATTTTGTTTACTTCTCTTTAAAAGATCCTTTCGTCCCGTCCGAGACGAAAGCGAACTTGTGTAAGGATATTTTGCTTCATGTACTTTCCATCATTAATAAAAAGATCGTTTTGCTCCCGACTTTGTTTTTATTTTGTGCTTATTCTGGAAAAATGGTAATACAAAAAACCAAAAAAAATTCTTTAATCATTTTCAGATATCTGCATAATCATAACTTATATTTACTTGTCAAAATCAATAATCCAAATCATGCTTTAATAAACCCGTTGAACACATTGACCATGTACTCTCTTCCAACTTTGAGTTCCTTGTATTCGAAGCTGAAGAAGACATGAACGAAGACATTCCCGACAAGATCTCTTGCGTACTGGGCATCCTAGTCATCGAAGCTACAAACAAAAATCAAGAAGATGGCCCCAAAGATGGCATTCACTTACAAAGACTTGCATGTTACAGTTTGCCTCACATTGATATCGTACTTCGGTACACATTTCAATAGGGGCAACCCCCCCTCCTTCCCTCAAGTATACAATATGGAGGTCGTGACTCCCGTGAAGTTTGAAGTCCCGTCAATAGGAGTTCAGCTAGGATCCAAGCTTGATTGAACTTAAAATGCAGGACAACCTTGTACAACTATATCAAAAGAACTTTAAACAAACTTCCAACAAGGTTCGTCCCCGTGAAATTCAAGATTCCAACAAAAAAGGTTCGTCCCCGTGAAATTCAAGAAGGAGTCTTTGTGCCCAAAAAGGTACTATCTTTTCAACCAGACTCCAGTTGCAAGTGGACGCCTAACTATGAAGGCCCATGTGCAATGAATCTTGTGACTACGAATGGTGACAAACACACACGTCTTGTGAATATCGGTGCAGTCAAGAAATACTCTGTCAAAAAATAAAAGCTTGATAAGTCGCAAACCAAAAAAGGCGGCTTATGCAAAAATGAGCGTCTCGATGGACTTAAAACCCGAAAGGGCGGTCTAGGCAAAAATTAGAGACAAAAAAAAAAATTATCCTGATAGGAACCCGAAAAGGGCGATCTATGCAAAAGTTAAGGATCATGACAAAGTAACTACATCAGTCAGACATGATCCACTTGGGGCATCCAGTTATCAAAAGACCTCTAATTCGAAGCATCTGCATATCAAAGACTCGAAACAGGGGCAATTCAAAGTTGTTAGGGAGAATAGCGGTTATATGTGTTCAATGTACCTTCCCATATACTTACCATTTTCCACATTTTTCAAAGATCCGTGAATCCACGTCGTTGGCAGGCTACCACCAAATTAATCAAATTTGAGCCTGTGCCCATTTATTTGGAATTCTCATTTATTCTATTTGCGACATTTCTTCTATTTTTGATGGCAATACTTGAAGCGAAAATTTTCAAAATACAAAAACTTTTTTTACATCTTTTGAAAAGTGTGAACAACAAACACACTCTCTTTGAACTCGTGAGTAGGTGAAGCGCACATCAGCATCCGCCTCGAGAACGGTTACATTCCGGAAGAGAAACATGGCTAGACACTGTAGAAAGAACCTCTGTTTGAGCAAGATGCCATCACAATCTATAAAAGTAAAAAATAAAAAAACAAAAAAGGAAAAGCTCGCTAAGCTGAAAACCTGAAAAAGGCGGCTTAGGCAATAGAGAGCGTCCTAGTGGACTGAAAACCCGAAAGGGCGGTCCAGGCAAAAATTAAGGGCACAAAAAAGGAATATATTCCCGGTGGACTGGAAACCCAAAAGGGCGGTCGAGGCAAAAGTTAGGGATCTTCAAATAAAAAAAACAAAAAATACATGACTGCTGAGGCGTACTGGTGGAAGGACACTCTATGCTGGTTTACAAATGACAACTTCTTCCATACTTTTGGTTAAACAATGGGTTTTTTCCCCCAGGAGGCATCAGTTGCCACCTTGTGCCGGGTTTTACCCCGTCAATGGCTCGATTTGTTTGCAATAATATCATCTCCAAAGAAGTTTGACGAGTGTTTGTACATACATTCATACAATCATACATTCATACATTAATACTTTCACATGTGCATACACAACATATACGCGATATCAATTCACACATGATTGCATTAGTCATCCAGAATCTTGTTTCGGTCGTGTCGCCACAGTTCGGTCTCTACTTATCATTGTGTCAAGCCACAAGTTTCTACAAAGGAACATCTTGCATTTACCTTCTTGTCATCAAAAGTGTCATCCCTAGTGTGTCTGGTCCAGAGATGTCACTCATTATAAGCCCGGTGGATTTCGGCAAATTTTTTATGAAGCCCAGTGGATTCTGGCGAACTCTTATGAAACCTTTTATCAAGCCGAGTGGATTCTCGCAAATGTTTATCAAAAGCCGAGTGGATTCTTGCGAGCCTTATCAAAAGTCGGGTGGATTCTCGCAAACCTCTTATCAAAAGCCGAGTGGATTCTCGCAAATTTTTATCAAAAGCCGAGTGGATTCTCGCAAATCTTGTACTAAGCCCAGTGGATTTTGTGGAAATCTTTTACAAAATCCAGTGAATTCTGGCGAAATCTTTTACAAAACCCGGTGGATTTCCGGCAAACTTTCATAAGCCAAACAGATAGTTTGCAAATTTTCTTCTCTTATCAAAAAGTGTCATTCCAAGTGTGTCTGGTCAAGAAATGCCACCTGCCATGTTTCAAGCTGCCAACCCTAAACAACAGACCACTTGAGTTTACCTTTTTATCTTGTTTCAAGCTACCAGTCCTAAACAACAGACCGCTTGAGTTTACCTTTTTATCTTGTTTCAAGCTTCCAGTCCTAAACAACGGACCGCTTGAGTTTACCTTTTTTTATCTTGTTTCAAGCTACCAATCCTAAACAACGGACCGCTAGAGTTTACCTTTTTATCTTGTTTCAAGCTACCAGTCCTAAACAACGAACCGCTTGAGTTTACCTTTTTATCTTGTTTCAAGCTACCAGTCCTAAACTACGGACAACTTGACTTTACCTTTTTTATCTTGTTTCAAGCTGCCAATCCTAAACAACGAACCGCTTGAGTTTACCTTTTTTATCTTGTTTCAAGTTGCCAGTCCTATACAACGGACCGCTTGAGTTTACCTTTTTTTTATCTTGTTTCAAGTTGCCAGTCCTAGACAACGGACCGCTTGAGTTTACCTTTTTTTATCTTGTTTCAAGCTGTCAGTCCTAAACAATGGACAACTTGAGTTTACCTTTTTACCGTGTTTTAAGTGGTCAGTCCTAAACAATGAACAGCTTGCACCTACCCTTCCACTTCCTCACAAGTGTCATCCCAAGTGTGTCTGGTCAAGAGGTGTCACTAAAATTTTTGTCTCCGTTAAACTATCATTCCAAACCAATACAACGGTAGACAATCATTTTCCCCAATGAAACTACATTCCCCCTAGAGGAGTCGGATCCCTTTTTTTTAAGGAATTTGAGTATCTCGTTGTTGTTTCTCGTCCCAGTCAAATCATCTTTGTTGTCTTGCATTCATACATGCATCATAAGCATTTCATAGCATCTTAGGTCAAAAATGGCGTACTCTGTATTTAAGTCTCATCGGCCCGTCAAATCAAAGATTTCATCTTCAAATCTTCGGACGAAGAAACTTAAATAGGGGCATCTGTCATACCCCAATTTTTGACCTAAGACCCTACATTCATGCGCCTTTTGACCCTGACTAGTCTTTGACTTTTCAAAGAAAATTTCGGCAGAGAGGTATTTTAAAATGCCTCATTATTTGTTCGATTTCGGGCCCGCTTTTTATTTTATTCTATTATTAATTTTTTTATTTTTTTATTTTTATTTTATTTTATAAGTTTTTATTTTATTTTTTATTTTTATTTTGTTTTATTTTAGCTTATTTTCTTTTCTTTTTATTAATTACTTAGAATAAGTCCAAAAATAAAATGCACAACGTCCAAAAAAAAAAAATTCTCAACCGCGCCACCATTCATAGTCAGGATTCCTCATGTCAACTTTCACATTCCAAAACCATCAATCTCATTCAATTCCCCATCAAAGTCCATTAAACCAATGTTCCACTTTCATCAACTTCCTCACCTATAAATAGAGCCCTCATCCTTTACAATTTCACACACCAAAAGTTCTCTTGAGTTGTCAAAGAACTTTTCTCTCTTCTCCCTCATTTAGCTTGTGTTGACGACCTATTCTTTTCTTCTCCCTCTTTTTTCTGTCCCTTCAAAAAAAGTCCCTTCGGAATTTTGTCTCTTCGGTAATTTTGTCCCTTCGGTTGTCCCTCTCTCTTAGTTTCTTTTATTTTTTTACTTTTTAGCATTTTTTTGCGTTTCATTTTAATTCTATTTATTATTATCATTTAACATTTTAATTATCGTCATTTATTTTCCAGCAATTAGAATGTATCTAGGTTCAATGTAAACAATATAAATGAGAAAAATGTGCGTGTGTGTCGTTTTATTTCTTTACCGCTTTATATATATCCAAAATGCAAAAATTAGATTAGGAATTTTGTGGTGATCCAACGTCGCTACAAAAATCCACGCGCTTTTATTTGTATTGCTCCATTAGTTTAATTTTCATTTAATATTTAAAAACAACAAAAATATGCAAATAACCAAAAATCACCAAAAATGTTTTCATAATAAACCTTGATCCAAAATCAAGTGATTCCTTTTTTTTTTTATTTCTTTCTTAATCAAATTTCAATCCATTTAATCATACTTTTAGTCATCTTCCTTTTAATATAAAAAATACAAAGAAATTCAATTTTGCCACTTGGCTTTTTACTTTAAAACTTTTTTCAAAACTAAAAAATACAAAACCAATCAAACGGTAATTTCTACCCCGAACTACGAGGTTTTGATCCCTCACGGGTACGTAGGCAAAGGACATTCGTCCTTCCAAACAATAAAAATTGTAGATAAACTAGGTCTATTTTTTCTTTTATCATTTCAAATTTCATTTTTAAAGCAAGCAAGTTTATAGCACATTATTTAAATAAAATCAAGAGGTTTCCGTTGGATACTACAAACATAAAGGGTGCTAACACCTTACCTTTATGTAACTAACCCCCGAACCCTAAATCTTTCAATATGGGGTACTTTGAACTTTTCTCCCCTTTTCTTAAAAAATTAAAATGTTCAGTCGTGAAATAATTTAGTGAGTCAAACGCTAATCAAATAGTCTTGAACTCCGAAAAATGATACGACACCTATTTTAAGGTGTTATTGCTTGACAAGCTATCAAGAAATAATGGCAACCCGCATGACTCTTCTCATGTTTACCTTTGCAATTATATGCATTGCTTCAGTTCTAATTGAAGGTAACAATTTAGTTCCACAATGAAACCTTTGTTATGTTTTCTACGAAATGATTTGCATTTGTAGAATATGACAGTTATGTTTTTAAATGAATATGTTTTTATTGTAATCTTTAAGTCTTTATTTTCCAACTTCCTTGTTCATTTTTTGTTAGCAAATCTTCCATATTCATTTTATCTTTAAGTTGTAGGGTTTTATGGAAAAATCTATAATATCTTTGAAATATGAAATATTTATTCAGAATATTAGATGATGTGTCTAACAATGTTTAATTTTCTGTAAAGTAGGTGCAAATATTGGAAGATATTGCGGTATTATCGAACATTGTAATCCAAACACCAACTGCCTCAAATATTGTAATTCAAGGGGCTTTCATGTTGCAGTGTGTTACGGAAACTACTGTTGTTACCTTGGATAGGTTTGACGATTACAAGTTTTCAATGTCCTTGTAATAGTATATCTGCAAACATAGTCATTATGACTTTCATAAAATAAGTTTCAAAATAAAGATTGTAATTTCAATCAAAATTAGATTATAATAATATTTTATTATAAATGAATAATTATATTCTATTATAGTACTTGTCATTTTTCTAATAATGATAAAAAGTTATAATGACAGACATGACAATTAAAATTGACGGATAATAAATATCACCACTGTACTAAATATTGTCAAAAAGTTATATTTTCCTTTTGCTCTTCATAAAAACCATCATCCTACTCCATTCTTGAAACATTTTTGTTTTCACAACGAGAACATAGAGTTTTAATTACTTTAATGTGTGTGAAAAAGGTAAACTAAACAATCAAGTGGTGAATAAAATCAAAGTATAAATAACCACGCTTACATGTCTTCAATAATAAAACCTTTTAAAAGTGGGATTTTTGGCCGATATAAGGGCCTGTACAATAATTTCCTAAATTTTCTTGCCCTTTTTCCTTTGATTTGTAGTAAAATTATCTCATAGATTAATGATTCTTCTTATACTTACCTTGTAACCTCAATAAGACTATTATCTTCTTCTGAAGTTTGATGTAACACCCCAAATTTCTCGCTGCTAAATCTTGGTGAAATTATGATAAATTATTATTATATGTGATAACTTTTTACGTATTTGCCTTTGTAATTTATTTAAAATGGTGATTATTGATTTTAAGTCTATTCATTATATTTTTGAACGGCAAAATTTATTAATAACCAAGTAACTGCTCAAGACCAACAGAGACTGACAAGACATAAAAAACAACAAAGGGTGTCGTTTGTAGGCGGAACAACCAAATTAAACCCATACACCTTGGACATTAAACACCAATAAAGACAACATCCAACTAAGGTTTACCACAAAATCTAACACAAAACTAACCAACACCAAAGTCAACACCAAAAACAAAGCCTAAACCCTCACTATAGCAAGGTTTAAACTTTCGCCAATGATAGAAAATAAATGTTGAACTAAAGTCTTTGGGACCAATTTTAATATCATTGAATTTATTGACTCTTTCAAGCAAACAAACTCCTTTTTCCATGTTCTATCCCTATGGGAGTGTGTTTTTTTTACTTGTCTTCATTTAAAAAAATGACATGTCGCTGATTTAATGTTCTTTTTAAATACAAGTATACAACATTCTTTTTAATTTTTTTCATTGAACTGTTATTTTTAATCAGAAACACAAGGAAAGTATCAATTTAGAAAAGAGCATGTATTTTTTCTTCTAAAGTTAAGTACATCTTTGTCTGCTAAGAAATAACATGTTATTTGATTCCATAAGAATGCCTTGGGTATTGATTGAATTAAAATAACAACCACGATTGTTAAACCTGTGATGTCTTGTTCTTTTCTCCCTAGGAATGGTTATAGACTCGGTAATTCAACGTGCAATTGAGCCTCTTATCATTTTAAGTTTTAGAATATAGCATATGTTTCCTGACATCCCCAGTTATTAAGCTCAAAAGAATTTTTCTTAGGTGAGCCAACATTTGCAAGTGTTACCTTTTCCGTTGCCAATTTGATAAAACCTTTATGCAAACTAGCCGGTGCTTTCGTAAGATCAGTAAACCTTCACAGTCAACACAATGGGAGTGTGTTTGGGCGAAAGTTTAAGGTATTGTAATTTTTCTATCATTGGCAAAAGTTTAAACCTTGCTATAGTGAGGAGTTTAAACCTTGCGACAAGTTGGAGTTGAGGCACAAGTTGTAGCCTCTGAACCATTGGTTGGATCAACCGTAACGGTTGTGGGTTTTGTACTTGTAGAACCGGTTGTTGAATAGGTTGTGGAGGACCAAACAAATTCTCTATTCTCTCCATTTGTGTGGCTAAGGCTTGGTAACTTCGGTTTGTATCCCGTATAAAAAGATTAAACAATGTACCAATTTGATGTGTTAACAAATTAATCATTTCTTGATTACTCTCATCCATCTGTTGCCTTAATGATCTCATTGAATCAGTGGTTTAGGCTAGTAGAGAGTTTCAACTAGAAACGTTAAAACTGGAAGGACTGTGTGTGTTGTGAACTGTGAAAGGATTTGCCTGGTCTGCAAATACGGACACACTATTTTGTATTTTCGCCATCATCGAAGTTGGTATACCCTACGGTTGTTCTCTAGACAGGTTCTGCATACCTATATTTCGATCATCAGGCCTAAGCTTGACTGAAGGAAGAGGAGAACCTAGGACACTGGTGGACAAAGGAACACCAGCAGTGTATGGGGGCACAAAGGTTCCCATTTCAGGCTGTGTCATTGGTGTGGACGTCAAAACAGTTGTGGGAGCAGTTACTCCCATTTCTGTCGAAACAGGTGTAGCCATAGTTGCCCCCACGGCGGTCGACACGTTTAAATCTCCTGACGGAGTAGTCGCTTGTAAAAATGGTGTTTGTGAAGATGATTGTGAAGAGGAAGAATTGGCGCGAGCCATAGATTTACCACTTCTCAGATGCACAACAAACCAATTGGATAAAAAAATGAAGGTTGAACACTTTATAAGTGAGAGGGCCCATAAACATATAGTCTTAAGGTTTTGGGTACGAGTGTTGTGTCTATCTCACTTATGTGGTTGTTCTGGCCTAGATGCGGACGATCCCCAAAGATCCCCTCATGACCCAACAATGGTATCAGAGCCCCGATTCGACGAAGGATACGACAGAGGCAGTCAGTCCGTTGTGGAGAAAGAAGCAACGGCGGTACAAGCTCCTTGTGTCGGTTCGTTGCAGAGAAAGTAGCAACGATGATACAAGCAAGTAAGAGCTTCCGCTGGAGGAGGGGAGCACGATGAATTGATGGACTCACACTTGAGTTATATGTCTCACATCGGATAGAAAAGTGAATGTTGAACGCTTTATAAGTGGGAGGACCCATAAACCTATAGCCTTAAGGTTTTGGGTAAGAGTGTGGTGTCTCTCTCACTAATGTGGTTGTTCTAACCTCAATGTGGGCGGTTCTACTGGCTCCCATCATGACCCAACAAGTGGTAGAATCTTGATGGACTTGCATAGTCAACCTTTGTAGATCCAGGTCAAGGAGAAACTTATTTTAATTTTCTAATGATAAATGATAAGAAATAGACATTGTGATATGTATAAGGCTACTTTGATTTGTATGAATGGTTAACTTTCTTTCGAGTAAGCAGTATGCCATTATTTTACAGCGGAAGTGATGGTACAAAGTTCGTGCACGATAATTGTGTTTACTAAAGTATAAATTGAAGCTTCCCTTTGATTCAATACCACTCATACACCAACCACGTAAGCATTTGTTTCCAATACAAATTCATCCTCAAAATTAGGAAGGGCGAATACAGGGGGATTCAGGAATGGCAACTTTCAATAGGTCAAATATCGTTTAAGATTTCTCAATCTAACTTTATGAATGAATGCATGAATTAATGATTGTTTGTGTCTAATTTTATGAATGAATGAATGTTAATTTTAAGGTATGAACCACTGTTTGTCTATGTAGTGCCTAAATTATACACATAAATATGAGTTTATGCTACAGGACTACGATTTTTTCCTGTAACTCATTGCTAACTACAATTCCAGCCAACGACAGTTGATTGCCATTCTTAGGATCGGTTTTTAACTATTGTTTTATAGAAAACCATAGTTAATTGTTGTTGGGATATTTTCGTAAGTTGGAGGTGCATGTGAGTAACACTAGGAGCCTAAAGAGCAATTTTCATATTCTTAAGTTTTGAAATGGAAAATTTTACGGCCCATATTGAAATTTTTGAAATGGAGCCCAAAACGTTTACAAAACAAGAGAATGCTCTTTATATACCACATTTGCTAGCATCATTTCATGAAAATTGTTGTTGACACTTCAAATAAGGCTAAAAAAACACACACTTGTAAATGACCAAAATGACCCTTTGGTAGTTAAATACCGATGGTATGAACCGGCGGCAGTTAACTACCGAGGTTCCATCGGCAGTTAACTGCCGATGCGTTCAATTGTGCAGACGACAGGTTCTGCAACATGGTTTTCAAGCCGTTTTGGCCTATGTATTACTTGTAATTCAACCACATCAATTCCAGAGGCAATACAACTCATACACCATTTATAATTAGTCATAAACAAGAACAACACATAATCTTTAACAATTGACCAAAATTAAATCAATCCGACATTTCGTTAAAATTACACGAATGTTTGAAATTCAACAAAAAATTAAAGAGTGTTTGAAATTAAACAACACATTACATATCATTACATAAAATCTCTAATGACATTTTGCGCACATGCAGACGGAACGAACACAAAGATATAATATATTATCTTCAACCATATGCCTAAACATAAATCCTACGTTGCTATCGTCACGAATAAGTCAGGGCCACAAAGCTCACCGTTTTCCACATGTCTTCATCTTCATCTGCTTCCATCGGCAGTTAACTGCCGATGCCCCCATACTTCGGCACTTAAGTGCAGATACGTGCATGTCAGTCATTTTGCAAAAACTGACAAAAAAATACACAAAAATAAACCGATTAAAATAACCAATACCTATTTTTTTACGTCAAAAGTGTGTTGAAACCTCCTAGGACTGATGCTTCAATGATTTTGGACAAAGATTGTGGAAAAAATTATTTGATTTGGGCGTATAGATTGAAGAGGGAAAGAAAAGTTGATGAAATAGTGAGTAGGGGTAGCAGGTTGCTGTTATCACTATCTAAGAGTGTATCAGTAGTTAACTGTCGAGGAATTCAAAAAACCGATAGCAGCTAACTACCGAAAAAGTCCTAACCTACGGCAGTTATTTGCGAGGGGTATTTAGGTCTTTTACTGGTGTTTTTTAGCCTTCTAGGTGTGAACAACAATTTTCTCATTTCATTCTAAAATCTATATTTTATTCTAATATCCAATGTAGTCCAAACGCATTGCACCACATTTACTCTGTCTAATTGTTGGATTGAGACCTCTAGAATATAATTATAGTGTTCCCCACGCAGAGTAACAATCAAAAACCTCTCATTCTTAAGGTTTTGGTAATTTGGAGTTCGATGTGAATACGAGTAATGATTAATAAGTGTTCCATCAAGAAGTCAAACTCAGGTTCTTCTGAATTATTCGTCTTTGGTAAAACTCATTGACCACTTGAGTCCAATTACTTAATCAATGTTATATATTTTTAAATATATAAACAACTCATTTGTGTTTTAATAAGATAAAAATAAATTTTTGTAAGTAAAACTTTTAATGTACTTATTTCCTAACTATTATTAATAGTGAATACATTCATAAATAAAATCCATTTTACCATTGAAATTAGTACAACTAACTATTCTTTAAAAATCATGCATAACTTTACTTACGGGTCATTTCAATCCCTATAAGAAAAGAGTTATTGTCTACATTGAAGAGATATGTCAACGTCGTGAACTACTTTAAATAACGGAGTGCACAATCAAATACTATTTTGCAATTTTGATGCACTGAGGAACTATTGTGTCTACACGTTACACATTCGAAAAAGAAAATGGATATTCGCTTGTTTCTCAATTAACTGAGGTGTGTGTTCTCTACAGAGTTTCCTATACAATCATTAAACAACAACAATGCAAAAATGTGTCTTCTCACTAATCGCAACTACACAATCATCGATCAGATCCTTTCTTATGATTTTCATGTGATTCATACCAATCAGTTCTACTTAATTTAATGGGTTTTTTCATTTAACCAGAACCACAACTTTTGATTTGATCTATTATGCATCCAGATCCTTCAATTGCTTTTTTATTTATATATGTATGTTTTCCAAAACTAAAATCTCTACAATCGAAACAAAAACATAAAAAAGTACCCATAGATTTACTACCTTCATCTAAATGCAATCAATTCAATAAATTTTACCTAAACATCTAAAAAAGTTCTGATCCATGTGAGCAATTAGCCATGAGCAAATGAAGATGCAAAGGTCGAGGCATGACGATTCATTCAAATTAAGTTTAGTGACCGGAAACAATATCAGTATGTGATCGAAATTATTAAAGATGATCATGTGAAATTACTAGCTTCAATGATGCAGTCATGGAGCATTCAAATTAAATTAGTAATTTTTTTAATTATTCAGTTTCTTTTTTGACAAAATTAATTGTTCAGATATGGAGCATTCATATGCAATTATTTTAATAATAGTGTGTGATTGAAAGAAATGATACACAATAAATACAAACATGGCATTGTAATTAGCATTTGATTAAACAAAATGAATGGTTGAGATTTGGTGTCAACGAAACCGTTGACACCAGATGTCAACGGATCCTGACTTATCTTATTTATCAATCTTTTTTATAAATACCAATAAACGCATTAAAACCGGGGTGACTTTTCCGCCATCAAAATCATTGCATCATTAGAAAGGAGTGTTATAGGAAAGGAGAGGAAAATCAAGAATCACATGACATAGGTAAGGGTGAGCTGTGAGCAGCAGTTTTAAGCAATCTGACATGCAAAGAGAGGCGCACGGCAACGCTTGCCAACCGTGAAATCCGGAAGCTCGTCCTGCAATATCTGAAATAACTACGTCAATGATATACATATACTTGCTAGCTAGGTCTGCATGCAGATACCTAGAGGTTAAGCAACATATATAAAGGTAGGCACACTTCAAAACAGAGCATATACCAAACCGAACCAAGTTGCTAAGGGTTTTGAAATCTCATTAATTGACACGTTAATTTAGATGTGAAGGGGAGAAAGAGATATACTAGTAGGTTTGATTTGATTTGATGTGCGATGTTATGTTGACATTGACAATTATCGATGTCATGGAGATTGGAGGAAGAGAATTTATACTTACACGAGGTTGTTTGTATTCTAGTGGATATCTTCCTATATAACTACATATCCTTGCATGTCCAATCATCAGGTCAAAGGTAGTGGTTGTTAATTGTCTGTCGTCTTTTCTCCCATGTCTTCATATATTTATTGTTTTATAAATTTATAATTTTAAACTTTTCTCTTTTATTCTCTCAAAAAAAAAAACTTTTCTCTTCTATTGAAATAAATTAAGAATCAATATAGTAGGATGTAATATTGAAAAGACAACCAACAATGAATTTGTCTAGAATGTAAGAGATTTGAATTTATGAAGGTCCTGTTAACAAGTGTCTTAAAGGCAATGATTAAGGAATCCATAAATAAAAATTTTATCTTGAAAAAGTAAACTGTTACAGTTGACCAAGTAATAAATACAATATTTTTTTATTAAAAATTTACTTATTTTGGTTGCTTGACCATTGCCCTTAGGGCACTGGTTAACATTCTCCATTTATTAAATATGTCGTCAAAGATTCGATTTTCGACTCATGTGCATGAAAAAAAATCTAGTTAGAAGAAGAAAATTTATCTTATGCGCAATTATATATATATAAACACACACATGCGGTTTGATTTGGTTCATTGACTTTTAAAATAAAATTTTGACCAAACCAAACCAATGTGAATTGGGTTGGATCGGTTGGTGTAGTTATTTCAAGACTATACAATTTTTTGTTTCCAACTTTAAAGTCAAATTAAAATTTAAAACACAACATATTTTTAACAATATTTTCAAAAATGTTTTAAATTTCATCCAACATTACAATTTTATTTTCAATCCAACAATGTTCTCAACAACATAAACCAAATTAAAAATTTGGTCAAAAAGTAATCATATTCTGTGAGAAATGCACAAGACTAAGATTTTGTCATTTTATAATAAATTCCAGTGAGGTTTGTATAAGTATTGATCTATGTGATATATATTTAACTAGTGTTTTTCTTATGTTGCGGTTTGCTTTGGTTTGGTTCGGTTGGTAAAATAAAACCGCAAACCAAACTAGACCATGTGGTTGACTAAGAAAATGATTTGAATACATCCGAACAAAATGCGGATTTTTTGTGATTTAAATTTGGGTTGGTTCGGTTACGATGGTTGGTACGATTTTGAACACCTCTAACTATTACCAAATTGTCCTTAGGAGGCTTCTCAAAAAACAATCACTCAACTTTTAATCTTATATGTTTATCTTGTGTGTGGGTGATTTGGCTTAAAAGGAATGTTCTGGTTTTTCCCCAAACTGGAGCTTCGATTAATCAATTGCTAGATAAAGTTAAGCTTCAATCTTACCGGTGGCTGAAAGCGAATCGTCCTAGTTTTGTTTTCTCCTACCATTCATGGTGGTTAAATCTTTTACCTTACTTGGGAATTATTATGTAACAGGGTTTATGGTCATGTTTTTTTGTTCCCCGTTTGTTTTTGGTTGTAATTGATACTTTTAAGCTGGGATTTCGACACTCCTTATGCTGAAATTTTCAGGCTTTCAGTAATATATTCTATTTTACCTTCTTCAAGAAAATTACCAAATTGTCCTTTGTGCATAAATATATTTAATGTTAACTTATCATATTCTGAAATACATTGATAGTATTAATAAATGATATACTTGAAAAAAGAGTAATAAATACATTCAAAAATTTGTAGATAATCTTATACTTAATGACAAAACTTTTTGTTTTATAAATGATCTTACAATTAAAAATAAAAGGAAGATTAACTTTTTATGCACCCAAATTAAGTTGACAAAATCAAATTAAAGTATTTACTTGTTTTTTTTTTTTTATGATAATTAAAGTATTTAAGAGCATATTTATGATAACTTTGAGGGGTTCCTTTACTTAATAAGGACCTCTCCTTGGTCCTTGTTAAGGACCCCATTCGAGGATGAAAAAATGGACATCTATTAGGTAACTGACAGTTATATAAGGACTCTCTCTCGAGCATCTAACATGTCTTATGTTTAAAAGAAATATCCACTTTCAAAAGAATTGTAATATTTTATAAGGTAATTTACAATTTAATAAATAATTTATTTTTGTATAATGATGTAAAGTTAATGAGACATATTTAAGTATTTTTTATTAAAGTTTTAGTAGTGTATTGTCATTAAAATCATCGAATTATAATAAATATTTTTATTATAAAATTATAAATAAATAATGTGTACATATAATTCTATAATTCTTATTACTATACATTGTGATGTTTTAATAAAAAAAGAGTAAATAGGCAATTACCCCCCTGAAATTGTAAGTTTCGTCAATTACCCCCCTGAAATAAACAAAACTTCAATTACCCCATGAAATTGCACAACGTTAATCAATTAACCCCCTCCGTCAAATTCTTCTGTTAGTCAACATAACGTTTTGCAAATACCCCCCTGAAGTTTTGCACTTATGTGTAAAATACCCCCGAAATTAAAAATTTATATATTTTTTTCCTTATCCTTAACTCAAAAGATATCAACGTGTGTAAAGGGCTACTTGGTGATTCATATGGTGTTTGTGTTTTAAATGTATGGGATGAGTATAAGAAACTTGATTATCAAAAGATTTATGATAATATGAAAAAACCATCATTTGTTTTTAATGGTAGAAATGTTGTTGATTGTAATTGGTTTATTCAATTGTTAAGCCACTTGATTCATGGCATAAAGACATGCCTGCTATGCCTTAAAACATTGCTTCATTTTTTGAAGCAAAAAATTGTGGCTTAAAGATTGATTCAGTTTTATTAATATGTTTTTTCTTACGATTCTACTTCATGTTAGAGTTTCCTTGCAAAGCAATTCAATACAGTTTCGTTGTTATGTTTAAAAGATTATCTTTTTTTTGTATTTAATTGACATGTTACTTTTCAATTTCATGATAAATACTACTTTCTGTTGCAAGGAACTAGACTTTCATACATAGATGCACAATGCAGAATATGAGAACTAAAGCATGAAACAACAATGTAGAAGCTCTGAGGCTTGAGTAATAAACATACATATATTACATTCATGTCCATTTCTGCAACCATGTATGATTTGCAATTGTTAATGACAAAACTAACATGAAAGAAACTAACCTATTGTAAATTGTGATTGTTAACGTCAATCTTATGTTGTTAACACCACATCATACCAAGGCATATCTTCAATTTCATATGTTTGATTCAATTGTTTGCCTTTAATATTTTTTGAGTCAAAGAAAAGAAAAAAATATATAAATTTTCAAGTTTGGGGGGCATTTTGCGCATAAGTGCAAAACTTCAGGGGGGGTAATTGAAGTTTTGTTAATTTCCGAGAGGTAATTGACGAAACTTATAATTTTAGAGAGGGTAATTGCTTATTTACTCAAGAATATATTATTAGACACATATGTCTATCAGGCCCGGTTGAACACATATCGAGGCCTAAGAGGAACCTTGACAGTTGACATGAAACCTTTTTTTTAATCTAATTATAATATTTTAATAAAATTATTATATTTTTATCATAATGAGTGAAATAGAAAGTGAACTTACAGCGTACAAAATAGCAATTATTTGTATCTTTCCTCTGAGAACCCATATAGACAAGTTATGGTCAATGAACAAGCAAATGACAGCTGATTGAATGGCTCCAAAGAAACTCATGATTGCTGTGCTAGAATACTGGCATGGATATCTTTTGCTTATTTTAGATTGTAAAATGAACCAAGAAGACCAAAAGAGAGTTCCCAAAATCAATGCTATCACACCAATAGTCCATTTCTCTGGTGTCCTTGTAGCTACTAGCTTCACCGATGACTCATGATGAGAAAAATTAAATAGACCCTTTCCTTTGTAAAGTGTCAACATCAATGCACCAACTATACAAACCAATGTACCAAAAATCTTGGCCCTACCACTGTTGCATTTGATGTTCACAGTCTCTATTCTGTAGTAGAAACAGCAGCATATATCAATTCATGGTGACTATATGAATCACTGATACAGACACAAACACTGGACACGATACTGACACTGGTAATAATAGTAATGATAATATATAGGAGTACATGAATAGCACAGCCTTGATGATTCTTACCCAAATGGCAATGCCAATAGGAAAGTGACCACAGGCACCATGTTGACAAAAGCACAAGCAAATGTAGCAGAAGTGTATTGAATCCCCAGGAGGAAGAAGTATTGTGTGACTGATGCTCTATAGAGAAAGTATTGAATAAGTCTTTACTATACTACAACTATGTTAACCACAAAATACTACAAATAATTGAGAAGTAAATAGGGAGAAAAAGAGGCTAGGGAGAAAGATGTAACATAATAAAATGTGTTTTCATGACTAACCCAACAATGGCACTGAAGAAGAGGTAGCATAAAATTCGAAATGTTAGCGGCGGTCTGCTATTTCTGCAATAAAAATATGATTATAAGGAAAACATCTATGATTTTCTTCAAGTATATAGTACACAAATTTAGTGAGTGTTTGGTTTCATGTGAAGTTGATATTGTCTTCAAACTTCAAATTTGAGTTGAACATTTTTACACTAAGTTTAACATCAAATTTGCATTTCTATTTTCAGAATAAGAACATCCTAACATAGATCACTAACATGAAACGTTTACTTATTCTAGTATACATCTTCAAGATCAAAAGTAGTGGCTGGTTATTATCTGCATGCTAACAAGATCAATGATTTGTAAAAAAAAAAAAAAAAGAAAAAA
>Ga0228710_1005349_pt1 | contig 19969 bp, 11 predicted proteins | sample MedpolnodulmetaG_FD_177995 | JGI IMG/M metagenome (GOLD analysis project Ga0228710, IMG submission 177995) | Root nodule microbial communities from Medicago polymorpha collected in Santa Monica, California, United States - pink nodules | ecosystem: Host-associated > Plants > Roots > Nodule... | reverse complement strand
GGGTGTTATATGTTTGTTATCACACCTGATTTTGTATTCAAACAGGTGTTATATGTGCGGTTTTACACCTATTTTAGTGTAAAAGTGGGGTTACAAATACATATATCACACCAGTTTATTAGAAAAACAGGTACAATATGTTGTTTTTATACCCAATAAAAAACAGGTGTCGTATATGAAACTTACAACACCCGATGATATAACCCCGGCAAAAAACAGGTCTTAAATCTCAAAAAAACAGGTTTTGTATCCCTGATTTGCACTAGTGACTTAAATAACGTAAAGGTCCTATGATAGGGGGCAATTGCTAGTATAGTCAAGGGGTAGCAATGGCTACCCCAAAAAAAAAAAATTAATGAGTAGTAGGTATGTTATTATATATTTGACTACCTCTAATAATATATATTTGTCTACCCCAAGTTTAATTTTAGTTGAAATAATTTTGTTTAACTTTAGTTACTTTTCAGAACTTTGAATTACTTAATCTTGTCTCATAGAAATTGAAGAATTTACCTCTAATAATATTATTTTTATTAAATAAAGAAAATATTACAATAGCAACAAATTTTAATCTGTTACTCTTAGTCCAAAACATATATCATATAGTCCCAACATATCCCATTAGTAATGTTAAAATTATAATATTATTAACTTATTAGTAAATATATATGGACAAATGAAAGGAAACAAGGCTTTATTTACATTAAAAAGGACATTGCAAGTCACTTAAACTCATAGGCACTTATGGATGAATTTGAGTCTTTGAAGGATTGTCGAGTTCGACTTTCATAAATAGTTACTATCAGTATTAATTTCTTTCATTGTTGATTTTTACGTACAATCATTTGTTCCGTTGTTGCTTTTTTGGTAAAATCCGTTGCTTTTGCATTTTTGGTATAATCCTTTTTTATTGCTTTAAGTGTATTTTATGAAGTACATTTTATATAAGTAATATTTATTGTGATTTTTTTTATTTATTGGTTAAATTCACAGTTAATATTTTAAAAAAATTATATGTGGCCACCTCAAAAGAATATTGTTAGCTTCGCCGCTGTCTATGATGTAGTTTGGCTCCATTGTGAAATATTGTTGTAATCTGCTAATCTAATTATAATTTTTTTTACTTTCGTCATAAGAAAAGAATATTGGACATTAGCCATGTGATCAACTATGCATATTTGATTTGATTTGATTTTAAGTTTACGAGAGAAAATAGTGCTAAATTCCAACTTACGTACCAAACAGTCAATGTTCCAACCAGCATGTCTTTAATTTTCTTTCAAAAAGGGTATGTTCAATGTTCGACGGTGAAGTTTTTTTTCTTCTTTTTGGTAGAAGTTTTGTTTCAAACAACTCTTCCTAGTCAAGGTATCAAGGTATAGAAAAGAAGATATAAGCCATAAATAATGGATTTTTTCTTCGTTTGGTAAGGAAAGCCAAATAAAGCCTTTTCTCGTGCTATTTTCAAAAGAATCATTAAGGCCATTCAAAGGAACTGAAGTTGAAAACTATCGTCGTCACAAGAAATTGAAATACTTTCAATTCATGGAAAGAAGAAAAAGTTGTATTAAGATAAGAATCTTTTATTAATAAGGCTTCCCATTTTGAAGAAGAACTTATATAAAAATAATTTTTATATAATAAGTTAAGAGGAATGTGCACCTATTCTTATAAGAGAAGTTTGAATCACACGGTGATTATCTCTTATGCTAAAATTATTACACTTTATTTTATCCTTTCAAAATATATGATTTTTTTTTCTTTTCAAGTAGCTTATTGATTATTAAAAAAATAAGATTCACACATTTAAGTGTGGACAAATGAAAAATTTGAAGTTCAAACTCCGACCTCTGCAAATAATGTCTTCAATAGTTACCAATTGAGTTACACCTATGAAACAATGATTAAATGATTGTATCCACTACATAACAATAACCTTCTCTTTTCAACATGTTCTGCATTATTCTCTAATCTTTAGGAGTTTAACAATGATACATTATTGTCTGTATAATTTACATTGTCAACACATCACAATAATCAAATATTTGACTATAAAAAATAATTAAAGTCAATCGTTTTTAATGATGTGATGAATATGAGTAATTGATAATGTGCAAATCTTTTACAATGACGGTGTATAATAATTAAATTTATTTTTGTCTATGTTGTGTCACTATAGTGATAAGAGTTTGACATTATAATCTAAAGAGATAGAGTTCAAATCTCGTCTAAAACAGATGTTAAATAATCATTATTTATATAACGATTGTAAAACTTTAAATCCCAATTTTTTTAATATTAAATCTTTTTTTTTATTCTGATTAAATCCATTATTTATTATTATATTTTAAAAAATAAAAGCTAAATCTATAACTTACTTTTATTGATGATACAATAGGAATATATGATACAATAGGTTCTCTAGAAAATTGAGAGTTTCGGGTCTCTCCCTCCAAGAATTCGAGAGTTTGATCTCTCCCAAACCAATATTCAGTCCAAATAAAATGCCTACTGATTTTTCATTTGATTTCCCTATTTATTCAATAACTTCTTAATAATGATTGATGCCTAATAACTTAATAACTGCATCCTAATAACATAATAATCAGATGTCTAACACATCATAAGAACACTACAAAGTAGAGTCATAATATAGCTGGCTAATCTCGTTTTGTATCAATGTATGCAATCCTACCTAATGAATATTTTGAATTGCTTCTTTTTCTATCAAAACAATGATGAATTGAAATTCTATTTTGAATTCTAGCTTATGACTCCCAACATGTGTCAAACAGATCAATATTGTCAAATAGTGTTAGATTTCATAGGGTAATGTTTATCACGTGTTCATTGTATTCACAAACGAAGTATTATTGAATTTCAATTTTCATTATAAAGTGGTTATGGACTAATATATTGTTTTGCTTTTTTTTATTAAAAAAATGATTAAAGTAAATTGTTTTTAATGATGGGATGAATACGAGTAATTATTGATAGTGTACAAATCTTTTACAGTGACCGTGTATAATAAGTAAAAAAAAAATTGTTCATGGTGTATAATAAGTAAATTTAGTCACATTGTTATTAATAGACATGGCAAATGAGACTTGACAAAAAAAAACATGGCAAATGAGAAAATGATTTTTCTTATATAAAATTTCTCAAATGTGTTCTCATGTTCCTCACTCTTGACCCTTGAATCTCCTCTATCCCTTTATTTTATTGCAAACTTTTTTTTTTCTTTTTCTCTCTATTTTGATAAATGTCTAAATTTAAATGGACGCATGAGCGAAAATAATAAATTACAACTATAAATTATATCGAATTTATTGGTGTAAACCAATCAAACAAGTATAAACAGTAGACAAATTTAAGTAATAATAATGTAGAATCAGACGATTAAAATTAAACATTGAAAAATTGATTAAAAAATCCAGTCAAAGGCAGTAACTAGAACATTGTTACTTACTTATTAGATCTGTTTGCCATCTTTGACTTTCCTTATTTACCTTAATTGAAGGTATGAAGTTTGAACAAAATAGAAGACTCCATGTGAAAGAGGACACGTAGTATTAAATTAAAAGATAGAGTGAAAGTGAATTTAACATAGTCAAAAGTCAAATAAAATTGAATAAAAATATTAGTTACATGAGGTGGAGCGTTGAGATTTGAGGCAGGTTGTGGTGGATGTCCAAGTAAACAGAGATATTGTAGCCTAATGACGCATTATCTGATGCAAATAGGATGAAATGAAATGAAATAAATAAAGAAAGAAAATAGGAAAAAGGAATATTTGGTTTAAATTGTCCCAAGTAAACCCTTTTTGTAGGCGAGGCAATACTTCTCTCTCATTGACTTCGTCACTCTCTTCTTCTTTCTTCTCCACGTCTTTTCATTTCTATTGTAAATAATATATATATAATAACAAAGAATAATAAGCTAGCTAGGTCTATTGTTCTTTTCTTGAAAGATGTTAACATTTCCGACGATGAATCTAATAAGCAAAAACGGAGCAACATGGTGTGATGAGAATAATGAAAATGATCATCAAGGACGTACGAATCGTGTAACTATGGATGAAGTTGATTTCTTCTCAAATGATAAATCATCATCGCCAGAACAACTTCATGATGATGATGATGTTTCAACGATGATCAAGAAGAATAATCAGATTTACGATCCTCATTGCGCTGACCATGTCAACGTAAGTTGCTCCCCACAAATCGTATTTACTGTTGTTTCTTTTATTTACTTGGATTAAATAAATGTGAAAATATTGTAGACTGGCTTGCAACTCCTTATTACTAACACTGGAAGTGATCAATCAATGGTGGATGATGGAACTTCAATAAATGCTCAAGATAAGCGTGCCAAGACTCAACAGGTCAATTTCTTACCATCATAGTTTAATTTCATTTTACAGGGGTGTTCATTATAATTTATTATTATTATTATTATTATTATAGACGGAGCAATTGCAAGAGGAGCTTGGACGTGTGAATGCAGAGAACCAAAAGCTGAAGGAAATGCTGAGTGACATGAGCAGTAGCTACACAAACTTGCATAAGCGTTTTATGTCCTTAATGCAACAGCAACAGAACCAAACCACAGAACATGATCAGGTCATTAATTAATTAACTATGAGTACCACCCAAAATTGAAATGAAATTATGAAACTGAATGGATATGTTTTTTACATTTCAGATTGTCAAAGGAAAGTTCATGAATGCTCCAGCAGCAGAAGTAGATGATCAGCAAGAGCCTGAACCATGCACACCTCAGAACAATCAGAAAGATCCTGATCCAGACGCTTCAGAACTAGTACAACTTTTGGACCGAAGTCAGCTTCCCAGATTAAACCCCTCCAACGCCGCTGATCAAGCCAATGCAGAAGCCACTATGAGAAAAGCACGTGTCTCAGTCCGTGCTCGATCAGAAGCCCACATGGTATATTATATTAGTGTGCATCACTAAAGAAATCTAATTATATTACTTCTAGCTGAATTAATTGACTAATTTATCACAATTGCAGATCAATGATGGATGCCAATGGCGAAAATATGGACAAAAGATGGCTAAAGGAAACCCCTGTCCTCGCGCGTATTACAGATGCACAATGGCTCTTGGTTGTCCCGTTCGCAAACAAGTGAGTCTGGTTATTCTGATATTCAATGTGTATAGTACTAATAGTCTAATACTAGCTACTATTGCTTCTACACAAATGTTACTCCTTTTGTCTCATCATATGCGTCTCATATTATTCGTTTCATTTGAAATATTATAGGTTCAACGTTGTGCGGAGGACAGATCAATTTTGATAACAACATATGAAGGGACACATAGCCATCCACTCCCACCTGCTGCTATGCCAATGGCCTCGACCACCGCAGCTGCTGCTACCGTGTTACTATCTGGGTCAATGTCAAGTGCTGATGGGGTGATGAACCCCAATTTACTAGCCAGAATTCTTCCTAATTGCTCTTCTAGCATGGCCACACTCTCAGCATCAGCACCATTTCCTACTGTGACACTAGACCTTACACGCGACACTACAGACAATAACGGAAATTCTCCTTCCCAATTCCAGCTTGGACAGCCTCAAAACTTCGGATCAGGACAATTACCACAAGTGATTGCACAAGCACTTTATAACCAATCCAAATTCTCCGGCCTTCAAATGTCTCAAGATGTTGGAGGGTCTTCTCAATTGCATCCAACTCAACAGGCATCATCACTCAGTGCTGCCATCACCGCGGATCCAAACTTCACGGCAGCACTCGCAGCTGCTATCTCCTCCATAATTGGTGCTGCTCCTCCCAGCAACAATAACAGTAATCCCAATATCATCAACAGTGCTACCTACAATCAGTAGCATATTTTTCAGGAAACTAGAAGCTCTTGGGTCCTATAAGTCTGTTTGGCAAGGCCTAATCACAATTTTATGGCAGAGAGCTTATGGCCTATGAGTCTATTTGCGTTTTGTTAAATTTTGTTAGCCATAACATTCTTTAGTTTTTTTAAAACAAAGTGGGACAGTTAAAATGAATTTGTGGATGTTCATTTTACTTTTGCTCACTATAGGCTTCAGAGTAGAACATTCCATTCTTTTCTTCATTGTTTCATCTTTATTTTTTTTGGAAGGATTTGTTTCATCTTTAATCGTTCGGATATTGGGTACCCGAAAATAATAAATAGAATTCATTTTTTTCCTTCCAATTTAGCAGAGGAAAAAAATATAAGGTCCTGGTAATTTTCATTTTATTTGCAATTTTTTAACTTGGCCACATTTTAACTCTAATGGGTTGGTCTACGTTGTCCATTTTCTAAGAGTTTCCGATTAGAGCTAAGCTAATTTTTTTTGAGAAAGAGATAAATGTAAATTCTCTTTTTGAGTCTAAGGTCTTTTTGGGCACCACCCCCTTGCTTATAAATTTCCTTCATAAAAATCATGACCGCGTATTTTTAACTTGACCTGCATTCTAAAAGTTTTTTTTTTTTGTTTCCTAAAAAAAAAGTATTTTTTTTGGTGTTATTCTAAAAGTATTTAAAACAATCATGTACGCAATGAGCCTAAAAATGCGCCTAAAACAATAAAAAAAAAAAATGTTTCGGAAGAACATAATAATTTTCTCCATGGTCAATAAACACTGCTTTTACTTTTTCATATAGATGATGACTCGTATCCTCAAAAATAAATTAATAATACGTTTGTATAATTAAATCTATGTGCAGACTTTCAGATTTGAATATATAATGGAAAGGTCTGGCATTAATTTTTTATTTTTGTACAGGAAAGTCTAAATCAGATCATTAGTTGGTCCTTAAAAATAAATTTAACTCAATTGATAACTAAGAGATATATTATTTACAAAGTTTGGAGTTCAAACTTCAGATTTTCTACTTCTCCACTCCACACATAAAATATATAAATCTAGCCACAAGTCAACTTGACAAAATAAATTTAGATCAACTTGACAAAAATCTAGCCACACAAAGTTCTCACGCCAGCAAAAGAATTTGAACCCACATTTTTCCAGGATATGAGTCAACTTTTACAAATTACTTCATAAACACTTAATATTATTAACTTCGATATATTTTGGTTACTTTAAAAATAATAAATAAATGTTTTAAATTTTCATCATGATAAATATATTTATCGATTTTTTAATTTCAATATTTTTTTTATCAAATGTTTCTATGTTCAATTTCCAAGTTCTACATTTTTTTTAGAATAGTGTTGAGGATATTTGGATTTGGGATATCGATGGCGACAATATGTTTTCAGTTAAAAAGTTTATAACTTGATATCAAAATTTGAAGCAATTGTTGATTCCTCTCTATTTAAAGTTACTTGGAATAAGTTATTTCTATTGAAGATATCGGTGTTTGCTCCAATTAAAGATAATTTAATTCAAATTGAAATTCAAAGTTTATTATCTCCTTCATGTGTGGATGTAACTTTGAACAAAACATCTAAACATTTATTAATTCTTTGACGGTCTTGTCTTTGCAAAACTTTCGATGGATGCTTTATCTTGGTTGGGATTTAGATGTGCAATGACAAATAATTGTTTAGATCATGTCGTTCAATTCACATATTTGGTTTCTCATGGAAATGAATACTTTACGCAATTTGGTTGGCATGTGTATGCTCAATATGAAACCATCATAGTTACTTGGTGTTTGGTCAACGTGATTGTTTAACTTGTTCCTTTTTGAATTTAGTAAAATTGTTGAAATAGTCATGGATGAAATCCAAAAATAGAGTTTTCTCATGGAAAGAATAGTTATGAATAATAACTTTTTCTACAACTTGATTTTAGTTGTAATTTTTGGTTTGGTGTCACCGATTATTTTGCGTGGTCACACGTACATTCATTCTCTAAAATAATGAGTTTTCGGTTTTTATTTGACCGATCCAAGTGAAGCAGGTTCCGTATTACGTACATGAAGAATAATATGTGAATGTCTTTTGAATTTAATAACGTTTGAGTTGGTTGATTATAGACCAACATCTTTGAATAGTTCTTGCGCTTGCATGTGAGGGAGAAGACAATATGGATTTTATTTCAACTCCTTTCAAAATCAGCTCAACCTAGATGGAAATAAGTCAACACTTAAATTCATTTTCCAATTTACTATAATCACTATATTAAATATAAATACCAATTAGAGCTATGTAAGTGTGGAAGATAACTGCTATGTGGTATCCGCATAAAATCATATTTATATAGAGAATTGAATCCTTTAAAAAAAGTAAAGAGAACTTGAATATTTGTGTGAGACATTCCAAGTATTTGATTAATGTCAATAGTCTAAAACTTTGAAGAAGAAGAATATACGAATTTATATGTCGTGTTTCCTCTAAAAAAAGAAGAACAATATACGAATTTGGTTTGAGATTTGGACACTTTTAGAGTTTATTTGTCACTCATATTTTGTTTCTTTTAGTATTTAATTTTAATTTAAACAAAAGTCAATGTTGGAAGAGTTTAATTTGTATATACAGTCAATGTTACATGTATATTAAATGATATATTGTCATGTCAATTAATAAAGTATAACAAAAATGTGTTTGTAACTCATTAAATGATCTAATAATATATTAGATGTATGTGTAAAAATTTGTTATATCATTTGATGCATGTATAACAAAAATTCCACCAACAAAACATATCAATTAAAGTCATGTGGAAAATATTAGTTGGCTTTCAACCTCGTTTATTTTTGCCACATTTACAAAAAATAGGTGAAAATTGGGGTTATGGGTAATAAATTGCAAAGGAGAAAAACTAAGAGGAAGAAATAGCTAACGAAAATAGATGATTTAGAGCGTACAATCACGATACTTGAAGTCCAGATCCATAAAATTTTAGTGGTGTAGGCAACATAATTTGTACCACTAAATATAAATATATATTATAAGGCAAATTCTATGGTACATCTAAAAAATTGAGTGTACCAGTACACCAAATCGTTAAACTAATGATTAAATGAGTTTTTTTTTTTGAAGAAAAATATTTTCCATCCTTGACAATTATAAAAATTAAATCTTATTTATCAAAAATATCGACAAAATAAAATTTAATTTTTTTGAATTTTTATCATTCATAACAAAGAATATTGATTATTTTTTTATGAAAAATTTTTTTTATGAAAAAATATTAAAAATTTAATATGATTCTTATAAACATTGACAAATAGCTCTTTTTTTCATAAAATGATCATTAATTTATCAATTTATAAAACAAGAGTACCGGTATACCTCAATTTGTGAGGTGAAACGTAGAAGTCCCCATATTATAATTGTTCTATCCGATTTTACATATTGTATGAATATTAAATTATTTTTGGCTTAATTGCAGTTTTAGTCCCCTTATTTTCATTATTTTGCAAAATTGGTCCCCCCCTATTTTAAAATTCGACAATTTTGGTCCCTCAATCTTAAAATTTGTCTAAAATACGGTGATATAACATGTTTTAAATGAAGTTTTCAAGGAAATTTTCTTACGATTTCATCGATGTTGTTATTTTCTCATCTTCAGGTCATATACCACAACATTTAAAATGTATCACATCACCTTTTTTTTTGTTTAGAAAAATGATGGAGGGACCAAAACTGTCAAATTTGAAAATAGGGGGACCAATTTCACACAAAGATATAAATAGGGGACTAAAACTGCAATTAAGCCATTATTTTTTCATTTTCAATGTTAATAAAAGTATCACTTTTAATATATGTAATCAAACAACCGTCTAATCATTCATCTTTCGAATGATTTTACGTCTGATTCCTTGTAATATTCATAACACAAAAAGACACAAAGGCTAGAGATAAACTTTTAATGTATTAAATAGCATTTTTTTTAAGGTGTTATGTTTTTTAATGTTGATTGACTTCAATTTGTTAAAACAATTCGTTCAGACAAGATGTGGTATACACTGTTCTAGCATGTAGTACGACATCTTGAGCTAAGGTGGTGTACCATTTTTCGCATTCTTTGGAGTAATGCTTGTCACATATATTGCAAAAACTTTTGTCATATTACTTGTGCTCCAAAAAGCGTGTGTTTCTAGAAGTATTTCTCTGTCGGTTTAAGTTCGTGTGGTTGAAGTTATTTTCAAAATAGATTTGAACACATATATTTTATGCTTCTAGAAGATTGTTGTTGAAAATATAATTATGGACAACTGAATTATTTAGCCCATTGAAGAAAAATGTTATGCAAAACAATGATTGTTGTTGAAAATATAATTATGGACAATTGAATTGTTTAGCCTATCGAAGAAAAAGGCCATGCAGAACAATGACTATATAAGGAGATTCAAACCTAGCTTCTACTTACGAAATCAACATCGAAGAATTGAGTCATTAGGGTTCGTGTTTTGAGTTGTTGTGTTTTACTTTGTATACCTCTCTATGCGCCACCATTGATAATCAACGCCTTAGAGATGATTTGTTTTATTTAAGTTGCAACTTATGTTTTGTATATCACTCTAGTGCATCTAGCAAGAGTTAGGTTTGTGCATTAGAGTTGTTCTCCTACTTTGTTGCAACTGTGATTGAGTGTGATTGAGTCAATAACTGGGGATAATGATTGAGAGAAAGTGAGAGGAGTTTCTTATATTTAGGGGTAGTCCTAGATAGAAATACACAGGTAGTATTAGGTGAAGAGGCGGTGAACAGTGTTTGTTCACATAAGACTAAAAGATGATACTATTGAAAGTGGGATTATCTTTTTTGGGTGGATATCCCCTAAATGTAGGTGACGTTACACCGAATTGGATTATCAAATCTCTTATGTTCTTCGTTATCGTACTTTACTTTATTTTTATTTGTTTACAATTCTCGTACACATTGTCCATACATTATGTAGAAAATCTATCCTACAAGAACATGAATTTCAGAAGAAAATGCATTAAGTAGTATATTTGGCTATGTAGTGTGGGCCTTAATCAAATTTTATCCTCCTCAATTTGCTTTAATTTCATTTTTACCAAAACTGCCTTTGCACCAATCCATCCATCTTCTTATTATAAAAGCTTATAAGGTTAAGCTTTTGCACCCTAATCATAAGCTTGATTTCTCTCTTAAACATCTTTACCTAGCTTCCTTATCAAGTTATATCTGCATTTAATGAGGTATATCATGAGTGCATTTAATGCACATCTTGAAAATTGATAGAACTAATTGTGATATATGAAGCTTGAAACACTTCCCTATTTCTAACCTAATCCCCTATTTCTAGGCTTAATTTTAATTAAGTTACAATTTGTCCTATTATCGATGCCAATTTATTTGAGGTGCATTGTAAACGGAAAAAACTAATTCAATCTATTTTGAAGGAGCTCAACCGATACCTTAGTGGTGCTGGAAACCTATTGCACACATGTGAAATAAGTCTTGCCTGTGTACCACATCTAAAACATCTATACTCTTTCATCCATAAACACAACAATTTTAATTCTACTATTTCAACTCGATTTTGATTTTTAGTTTATGAGCGCAGCAATCCATCTATTTCCTTGAAAGATCATACGGTTGTAACGAATCGATGAGAAAAAGCGTGATTCGGGGGAGACGTGTGGGGTATCCTTTTAGATGAACGGCTGAGATTGAAAGAAAGCACCGGCTCAAAAGAAACACAAAAAGAGGGTTTGCGTTGTTGCTAGGCTGAAGTCTCTGCTGTGAGTCAAAGAAAGGAATAACAGTTGGGGGTACAAGGGACATTATCAAAGTGTGTTAGTTACTTAAGAGTGTGCATTTCCTTCTTCTGAATTTTTGATCGTATCATCTCTCTTCTCTTCTCTTCTGCGAATATATCTTTTCCTTTTTTTGGTAACCTTCTCCTTCCTTGTTCCTCCATTAATCAACAAGGTTTTGTACATGCATTTCTCCACTTTTTTTTATTTATCGTTGGATCATGGAATTCATCTCTATTTTTGCCATACATACACGTACCCTTTATTTATGTCATGCATTTTCAATTCTCACGTACCCTTTATTTTATTTTATTTTAAGAACACTGTTAATGATTCTAAAATAGAAATAATTGGGATTCAAGTTTTCACCTGTTGAATACATTCATCCATCCTAAGATAAAATTTAGGTTAATTAAGTTTTTAGTCTCTATAAATATTCAGAGTTTTGTTTTTAGTCCCTACAACATAAAATCACACCTTTTAGTCCATGTGACATTTTCCTTAAGCATTCTAGGGACCATAAATGTTGATGAAAATTGTTACAGGGACTAAAAATGTTGATGGAAAATTTTATAAGGTCTAGAAAATGTGATTTTATTTTGTAGGAACTAAAAACAAAACTGTGAATATTTATAGGGACTAAAAACTTAATTAACCCTAAAATTTATTATTTAAGTTTTTTAACAAGTGTTCGTTTCCCTTATTTTAATATTATTATTATTTGGCATTCTTTTATTGCAAACCCTCCTATTTGGTTTATATAAAACTGAATTGATTAATTTGGATGAACAGGTTAATATGGGGAACAAACTGCATGGGATAGTGCTCTGTTTGTTGGTGTTGATTTCTGCAGTATCCTCAGCAGCAGTATCCAATGATGGATTGCGAAGGATTGGACTCAAAAAGATTAAATTGGACCGTAACAACAAGCTTGCTGCTGCTGCTACTGCTGCAGGAGGAAGGAGAACCAAAGATACTGAGTCATTGCAATCTTCCATTAGAAAGTATAATGCACAAATCAACCTTGCTAACAATGATCAACAAACTGATATTGTTGCTTTAAAGAATTACTTGGATGCTCAGTACTATGGTGAAATATCCATTGGTACTTCTCCTCAGAAGTTCACTGTCATTTTCGATACTGGCAGCTCTAATTTGTGGGTTCCATCCTCTAAATGTACTTTCTCGGTAAGCTTTCATATGCTCCTCTATCGTGTCTTATTATGAACTATGAAGTACCAGCACAGACACAATACTAACACAATTAATAATTTGATAAAATTAATTTATTGAATGTAATCACTCGTGTCGGACACAGTCACAGACTCATGTTCGACCCCAAGCACACATTCTATCAGAAGTGTCATTATTTTAGAGCTTATGGATGTGTTTATGGTATTTTCTTCGTCATTTCTATTATTTATTCAATTCATTTTACATTTTGGTGCAGGTTGCATGCTACTTCCATGCCAAGTACAAGTCCACCAAATCAAGTACATATAGGAAAAATGGTTTGTCTCCCTCATCTTATCAATTACCAAGCCGATTCTCTGATGTATTTGTCTTACTGTGTAGTGTTCTTTTTGTTTCTCAGAGTAGTTTGAAGTCTACATTTGTTGTGTTCTGTGGTGTTTGAATAGGAAGAAGCATGTATTCCTTTCCTAAAAATTGAAACAGGGTGAAGTCTTAACAGTTAACATCAAATGCTTTTACAATTAGTTTGGAATTATACCATTCAACCTTTGGTTATTGGCAATTCCTAGTTTTTGACATATTGTAATTTGTTTTGGCATATCTCTACTTATATAAACCCGTGTTTGTTCTGATGTTCTTCTAGTTTCGGTTCACTTGATATTTTGCATCTATCAGGAATGCTGTTTTTGTTTATAGTATAAGATTTTTCTTGGCTTCTTGCTGTTAACTAGGGACTGCTGCTGCAATTCAATATGGTACTGGAGCAATTTCTGGTTTCTTCAGCTATGACAATGTCAAAGTGGGTGACATAGTTGTAAAGAACCAGGTAATGCTGATCATTGGTGTCTTTTATGTCAATAAAGGAAGGTGCAACTTTATATCTTTCATGGTATGTTTGGTTATTAATCCACATAGCACCTTTTTACTATCAGGAGTTTATTGAAGCAACTAAGGAGCCCGGTGTTACCTTTTTGGTGGCCAAGTTTGATGGTATATTGGGACTTGGATTTCAAGAGATATCAGTTGGAAATGCTGTTCCAGTGTGGTATGTTTACTTTTAATTTTTGGTTCATCATTTTGTTACAGTTTTATTAAATGACTGCTTTGCCAATGCTTGGTAAGGTTCATTGTAGACTCACTCAGTGGATGTGACCCTTCCTTAGACCTGTTCAGAGTGGGAGCCTTACAGCTCCAAGCTTCCCTTTTTTGTTAAAAGTTTATTGAATCCCCATGTCATTATCAGATTTTACGTGTCACAGGTATAATATGGTTGAACAAGGTCTTATCCAGGAACCAGTATTTTCATTTTGGCTCAACCGTAAACCAGAGGAAGAGGAAGGGGGTGAGATTGTTTTCGGTGGTGTTGATCCTGCTCACTACAAGGGAAATCACACTTACGTGCCTGTGACAAGAAAAGGATATTGGCAGGTTAATCAATAATCAGTAAATACAATTTTTTTCCATACTTGTATTGATCTTTTTTAACCTTTTTCTCTCATTTTTTTTTTCCAGTTTGATATGGGAGATGTAACTATTGATGGTAAATCCACTGGTATGTGTAGATTACTGTCAGAAGAAATACCAATTTATTTTCCTAGCAGAGATTTTATAAATTGGTCTTAGCTTTAATTTCATTGGTTTGACGTGCTTTTATTGTCATTCAGGATATTGCGCTGATGGCTGTTCAGCAATTGCTGATTCGGGGACATCTTTGTTGGCAGGTCCAACGGTATGAATAAATGTCTGTAGACATAGATTTAGATATAGCTTTTTCTTTTATCGACAGTGGAATATGATAGATTGTTAGATTTGCCAATGATAGAAATTGCAAACCAATCGTCACCTGGGATAGTGATTACTTCTTCCTTTCTATTTCTTTTCGACCTGTTTTCAGTTTTAACATTTATACTATAACTATAATATGCAGCACAATATTGTCTCGTTGATGAGACAGTGTCACATAGTTGGGGCCTTTAGAGATTGAAAACTTTTATTGTATGGTTTACATTTCCAACTGAAAAAAGGTCTTGACTAATGCTTTTGACTAGCTTGTTTCTATGACCATGTGGTTTATTATTGTAGACTGTAATTACCATGATAAATCATGCAATTGGAGCATCAGGAGTTGTAAGCAAAGAGTGCAAGACCATTGTTGCGGAGTATGGACAAACAATATTGAACTTACTCTTAGCTGAAGTGAGTACCATTTGTAATTTGTTCTGGCATATCTTGGTTGATTAGATTGTTACCTATGGTCATGAGTGGTATGTTAGAAGAAAGGTTCTTTTAGAATGGATTTTCTTATGCTTTTCCTTTACTCCTTTAGGCACAGCCAAAGAAGATCTGTTCCGAAATTGGATTATGCACTTTTGATGGCATTCGTGGTGTTGAGTAAGGCCCAATTATATTTTTATATCCTTTGAATCTTTGGTCATCGAATTCAAATATTATAATGCTTTTGTACAATTTCACTGTGATTAACATTGTACCCGTCTTCCAATTTTTCCACTTAGTTTGGTTATTGAGAGTGTAGTGGACGGGAATGAAAGGAAATCATCTAGTGGTCTTCATGGTGCTTCTTGTTCTGCTTGTGAGATGGCAGTTGTTTGGATGCAGAACCAGCTGAGGCAGAATAAGACCCAAGATCAGATACTAACCTATATCAATAATGTGAGTTAGTTGTCTTAGTCTTGCTATTTGAGTTTCCTGTTTCATCTCTTGATTCTGAGCTTCAGGATGATGTTGCAGCTTTGTGATAAAATGCCTAGCCCAATGGGAGAATCATCTGTTGACTGTGAGAATATCTCTTCGTTGCCTGTAATTTCCTTCACAATTGGTGGAAGAACTTTCGACCTTGCCCCAGAGGAGGTATGACATCCCCATATCTGATTGATTGCTTTTGCAATGACTAGTCACTGATTATTTTATGCTATGAAAATAAGGTAAGTTCATGTGAGCCGATAAAAATTATTATTCTGGAGATTGGAGAACTGGGTATTTTTGAAGAAAAATCAAAACAGACTTGAAGAAAAAGCTAATTACCACTAGCTGGAAAAAGCTTTAGGTGCCTCATATCCCCTTTAGGTGCTTATTCATAGGGTAATGCAAATTTCACCTAATTGTTAAGTTATTTAAGTGGTTAAAATCAGATTTGTATTTGGTTAAATGTGATTATGTGAGCCTGCCTTTCCTATTGGTTAAACGTGCTTGAAAAGTGGAAGAAGCATAGTGCGACCACATGTGTGTGAACTCTATGATTTCCAGGCTCTATAAACCACATCTAAAAAGCATAGGGACATTGATTAAATCAAACGTAGCGTGGATCCAAACATGATTACGCATCTATAAACCACATCTAAAAATCATAGGGACACAAATCAAATCAAATATAGCATGTTTCCAAACATGCTACTTATCTAAAACAGTTTAAACTACTGTTTTTGTTTTTCAAATTTTTCTTGATGGAATAATCTTATGCGGTAGCAATGTACAATTTGCAGTTGTATACTTTTATGTATCAATTATGTCCTGTTTCATGCTCTCTATTGCCAATTTACCATCAACTCAGTCCTCATTCAATTTTCTGTTTAATTTATCCAGTACATACTCAAGGTCGGCGAAGGTCCTGCGGCTCAGTGCATTAGCGGCTTTGTTGCTATAGATGTTCCTCCTCCACGTGGTCCTATCTGGTACATTAAATATCTTTCATTATTGACATTTACCTGCATAATTGAGCTTTTCTTACTCCTCTCATGACCCTTTCAGTAGATACATGCCACCTTTTCATGTTCCTTAAATACAACACTTCAATTTTACCCATAATTCTCTTTCTTAGCATTCAAATTTTTTCGCTGAAATATTATTTTTTATTAAACAGAATATAGGGACAAGTCATATAAGTCCACATATCATGTTGCTTGCCTCTATTTCACTCTTCGTTGTACTTGGATCGTGATGTGTCTGAATTCTGATTTGATTCTCATTTATAAGCTAATTGCACCTACCTAAATGCAGGATCCTTGGAGATATCTTCATGGGCCGTTACCACACAGTCTTTGATTTTGGAAAATCAAGAGTCGGATTTGCTGAAGCAGCTTAGAAAATGCTCTTGTCCGAAATACCACTCTTATTTTCCATCTATCTGTGTATGCTGGCAATCATAATATACCCTAAACTATGTATATATACTAATTGAGAGTTTGTCCTTCTCACTTGTAACGACGAATTTGCTTAACAGATTTATGTGGGACTATGGTTATATTGGATCCACAGATTAAGTATGTTAGTATGGTGTTGCCAAGTAACAAATAAGGACTTAATCTAAAACCGGTTGATTGTATTTCTGTTTTTTCCGTGAGTGTTAATGCTCCTTGCATTTTACTCTACGTGGATATTGTGGATAATATTTGCCGTTTCAAAAGAAAAAAAAGGACTTAATTTAAAATATAATAAAAATGGAACTTATTATTTACTATGTAGACCGGTAAAACCCTTCAAAAAAAAAGGTAGATCAGTAAAAAAAATCTATATGTTAATTTTTTTTGTTGGAGATTGTTTTTAAAATTTGTTTTTATTTTAATCGCTAAAAATGAGATAATAGATTATTGAAATCAACAATTTTGTGAAATTGATTATCTAAATTAACAATTGTGTGTGTGAATATTTTGAAAATAATACAAATGTTAAAGGAATTATTTTTATTATTTTAAAAAAATGAATCCCTAGTTAGCAGTTAATTTTCCGTAGTTACAATGATTAATTTTAATTTTTGGTAGATACACAAGATGACAATAGCCACTTGAAAATTCACACAACAAGTAGGGATCTTTGAACCCGACCAGGGCTTTAAGCCTAACAAGTGGTGGCAATTGTTGTCGACAACATTGTATATTTCTTTTACTTAACATTTTATATTTTTTTATTAGTAAGTTAAAATGAAAATTTATTTTAAAAATAATGTATTTCACTAAATAAATCGGAACGAAGTAAATATTGATCTCACAAATAATTGCCAACATTTACCATTAAAAAAATATCGCATCCTAAATATAAGACTCTCTTATTTATTTTTTCTTACCCTTTTTTCATAAGACCATTCAAAATTTCAACAACATAAATATTTCTTAACTAACATAACTGTAATTATGTTGCATTTTTCTTTTGCAACTTGAAAATAACATCAATTTTTACTAAATTTAATGCATGAACTAACTATCTTATTTTTTGTAATTTACTAAGGATCGTATATTTAGGATAGCTGCAATATGAAATTTTTTTGAGCGACAATGCAATATGAAATTGAAATTTAATTTCAATTGGTAAATTGATTGTGTCTTGTTGCTACATGTGGTTCTTAAAAACGACAGACATGACAAGTGGAAAATATGGAATGCATCTGTGGAGCATTCAACTCGTGTTTTCCTTTTTACCATACCAGGTGTCTTCAACTTTGTTGTACTAGTAAGTTCGAGAGAAAATGGATGCTTTGTAAGGGCACCTTGTCTGTCACATTTTGATCGGGTAAATTAGCGTCAAGTTATTATTAATAAAATACATTTTAATGTGTTAAATTACTTTAACTTCACTCTAAAAAATCAGTGAGAGTTACTTACCCCCACTCACCCACCACCATTTCTAAAACCAGATATTGTTGGGATGCATCGCTTTGGACAGACGAAATTCATCATGTTTTATCTGCATTTGGACGAAATTGGAGTTTTAGAAATTATTGATCAATGAACTTGGCTTATCCAGTGTCAAGATGACTCAATTCAGTTTTATTAACATTATTTTGTTTTTCACTTTAATTAACGGATGGGGACTAAGTTGACAGACGGAATCATATTTAAAGGACAAAAATGTAAAGATTAACTGATATTGAACCAAAATTAAACCAAAAAATTAATTAAGAGGCAAAGTGTTCAATTAAACTTTTTTTAAAAAAAATAGTCTAATGATAAGAATCACATATCTTCAGTGTAAAGAAATGAGAATTGCGTGTTTGAACATGTGCATGATACATCGAATATTCCTACAATTTTCAATTGACCTCTGCTTACAACAAGATGGCTCAATTCAATTTTATTAGGTAACTAAAAGTAGTTTATGAGTTTATTTTTTAATTGAATTAATGTAAGGTTTAATTGGTTATTATCGGTATTCTCCCATGCATGTCTTTGACATCAGCATGGTTCAGTCAAGTCAATCCTCGAGTCAGTCGAATGCAACCCAAGTGAGAGTTTAGGCAATTTATTTTATTTTAGAGACCAAATATTTCTGTTTCTGATTGAATCAAATAAAAACAATATATGTTTTGATACGCCAAAAACAGCTTCTCCACCAAATTTATAATTTGTTTCATCTTGCAAGGTCAACTTTTTATTAAGCATCACTTCGGGGAATGAAAGGATAAGATTTTCTCTGATGCTTGTTTATTTGATGAGTGGAAACTAATATAATTAAGTGGAATCCACGACAAATTAAAATCTCCTTATTAACTTTGTTAAAAAAAGAAATCTCCTTATTAAGTTAGGAAAAGCATATGATTGTCAAAAAAAAGTTAGGAAAAGCATATAAGATCTTATCATTGTTCTACCAGTGCATGTTAAAATGGAAAAAGATATACAATAGTGGCTATTGCTTTGCTCTTATGCTATTGCAACTAATTGTTGGGTCCATCAATTTACACTGTTCAGTTATCTCTAACAAATTGTCATTAATTAGTTGGGTATCCATCTAATTATACATTTTATTGTATATAAATTATCCACTTGAGAATTAATACACGTCAGAAACCATTCAAGCAGTTCACAATCACTAAAATGAGAGGTTCTAATGTGCTCCATTTATACATCACCACCCACTAAGAAGATATATTTCGTTGAAACTCTTTAAATTAATATTCGGTAAATTAATAAATTCTCTAAGATAATAAATTTGTTCGGTCCCGATTTGGGTCAATGTAAAAAATTGAAAAACTCGATAAAATAATAAGATAATAATTTTTCGGGAGATCCCTTTATAATTTTCGGTCCCAAGAAAATCATAAATTAATAATTCATAGAAACTG
>Ga0228710_1005345_pt1 | contig 19979 bp, 7 predicted proteins | sample MedpolnodulmetaG_FD_177995 | JGI IMG/M metagenome (GOLD analysis project Ga0228710, IMG submission 177995) | Root nodule microbial communities from Medicago polymorpha collected in Santa Monica, California, United States - pink nodules | ecosystem: Host-associated > Plants > Roots > Nodule... | reverse complement strand
CAATAAAACTTCTGGATGAATGCTTGATAGCTGTTGCTTAGCAAGTTTGAATTTACCCCATTCAGGGGTAAGATAATTGTTGTAGTTGGAAGGATTATTCCCGAATGTAATGTAATGTAACTTTTATTTGAAGGAAGGGGGTAAAATAGACCAACCGGCTTGGGGCACAAAGAGGTCAACCCTCGGGGTAAATGTAAATTTGCTTCTTTTTACCCCCAAAATCTTTTTACCGTGGGTAAAAAGACTCTTTCTTGGGGTATAAAAAGAACCACATTTACACTTACCCCGAAGGATGATGTCTTTTAGCCCCAAGAAGGACGGTCTCTTTTGCCACCGACCTTGATCCTTTGTTACCCCTAAGTTGGTATATTTTTACCTCAAAGAAGCATATTTACTTTATTCCAATAAAATGTATCAAATTATGTATTATATAATTGTATCAAAGTATTAATAAAATGAGGTTTTATTATGTAATTGTTGAGAATTTATATTAGCATTTATATTATTAGCATTGATATTAATTATATTACCATTTGAATAATTATTTATTTATATTACCATTTGAATAATTATTTAATTTCGATTTTTTTTTGCATATTATGTAGCGTGAGTTAACTCACGCTCCAGTATTTGTAAATTAACACTAGCGTGAGTTAACTCACGTAAATTATACACTGGCGTAACTTAAGTCACGCAAGGGCATTTTGGCCATTTCACTTGAGAATGAGCAAAATCGTTTGGGTAAAGAGCAGCACTCTTCGGTTGATATGGTTTCTAAAATGGAAAACTCATAATAATAAGAGTATTACTTTTCTCACCCTGTTGCCTTCTCGCAAGCCCTGTAAAATTTCCAAAAATGCCCCTTTTCAGTCCGGATTACGTAATCCGGATTGCATTAGCACCATGAACAAAAGGGTCTAAATGATGAAATTTTGGATTTTGAAGGCGGAGTCCAGTAAGATGTCTCTTCTAAGGGAGTCTTGATCATAAAAACACAAGGATGAAAGCTAGGAAGATTAATATTGTCTTTAAAATGACTATCAATGTTACAAACATGTTCAGAATTGGTGCTGGTGCTGTCTGGATTATGTAATTCGGATTGCATCAGCACCATGAAAAAAAGGGTGTAAATGATGGAATTTTGGATTTTGAGGGCAGAGTCCTGTAAGAAGTCTCTTCTAATGGAGTCTTGATCATAAAAACACAAGGATGAAAGATAGGAAGATTAATATTGTCCCTAAAGTGTCTATCAATGTTACAAACATGTTCAGAATTGGTGTTGGTGTTGTCCGGATTACGTAATCTGGATTGCATCAGCACCATGAAAAAAAGGGTGTTTAGGGGGTGTTCGAATTATGTAATCCGAAAAAATCATGTAACGCGCCCTATTTTTTGAGATTTATGGATTACAAAATCCAGAAAAATCCGTAACTTATTTTCTCACCCTTTAACAAAGGAAAACACCATTCCGGATTATAAAATCCGGAAACGTCAAGGGCATTTTTGGAAAAAATAGGGCACGCGAGGAAAGCCATAGGGTGGAAAAAGTAAAACTTTAATAATAAATGAGTTTCGGATAAAACCATATCAAGATCCAAAAAGCCCACTTACCCAATAATGTCTTCTTTTTTTTTATCTTTATTTTCATAGGGTAGAAGAAAAATACTAAAAGTTATGGTCATAAACCAAATTATATTTTCAAAACATACACATTTTACCCTGTATAATGAAAATCAAAACATGCTAGAGTTACAAATCAAAATGTTGCATTTTTATTTTATTTTAATACTAATACAATTTTATGTCATGTAACATTAATTTGTTGCAAGTATTTTATAACGAAATTTGTTATTTGATATTATAATTTATTATTCTATGATGCATAAAATTATTGTAAAAATAAGTTAACCAAATTTTTTTTCAGAAAATTAAAAAGTAGAGTAATATCTAAGAAAAATTATAAGTACTTTTCATTTAGTCATTTAATATTAAAAAAAAATTGAAAAATAAGTTGGGTAACCCGTTACCAAATTCAACCCAACCCATAAATTAGCGGGTTTATCCAAACCCACCCAATGGTATAACCAATGGTATAACCAATGGTTATTTTACCTCACCCAAACTGAAGTACACTATATAGTTCGGGTTTTGGGTTTCACCAACTCCAACCCAAACCGACCCACAGACACCCCTAGCCGGCCTGATAACTTCGTTGAATGTAAGTAAAAATAAAATCAAATCAAAAGCAGTTTAGACACAAATCTTTTAGACAACTTGTATAAAACATGTATTTAACACTAAATAGAGTAAGTACGTAAAAACGGGTTTTAGCTTAGACAACTTTTTTTAAATACCTTTGAGAGACAAAACCTTTTATGAGAACATGTAGGGGTATTTGCACAAAAAGAGAGAATAAAATAGAAACAAAGTAATAGCTTTGAGAAGGATAAAATAACTAAGAATTTGTGTAACATAAAAATGGTGAATGATAACAAAAAGTCATGAGAAACATAGTAATACCATGGAGAATGATCTCATTTGTTTGACGATACCCTAAAAAAGCACTTTTTTTTTAAATTGTACCCGTGTTGATGGTTGCTACACGCCATTGTAAAATAAATAAATAATCTTTATTTGTAAAAAATCTTTATTTTTTTCCTTTCCAATTTAAAATAAATAATTGTAAAATTAAATAATCAGTTTTTATGTTAAAAGGAAATTCAATTTTTAATACATTATTAAATGATCATTGACCACCAATATTGACCCACATTAAAACATTCAATTTTCTGATTTAACCATATTATTAACATATTTAAATTAATTCCTCTAAAAAAGATATTTAAATTAATTTAAATATGCAGTTTTTTTTTCTTTCCAGTTTTTTATTTATAGAATTAATCTTTTTTGGTGGTGGCCGGAGTTTGAACCCCAGACCTTGCATATATTATGCATTTTCCATACCAACTGAGCTAAGCTCACGAGAACATTTATATAATTAATCAATATTATCAAAAAGTTAATTTACAAATAAAATATTTATATCATATTCAATGTATTTGTATTTTGATTTTCATTTTAATTGATTCATATATAGGATTAAAAAATATAAATGGATGGATTGAATACATCCATATTTTTTAAATGGATGGATTAATTGAATCCAATCCATTAGCAAAGTTATCCATTTTAATACATTATTAAATGATCATTGACCACCAATATTGACCCACATTAAAACATTCGATTTGTTATTTTGGAATAAAATAAAACACCATTTAAAAATGGCCACGTAACCCTATTTTCTAAATCACAGCACCGCCTCAATTTGCTATATATACAGACATTTTTTAACCCTATTTTATAATCCACAATACGCTTGTCATAGCTGCTGCAAGTATGTGCACAAACATTTTCTAAATCCCCAGCACCGCTAGCTACTGCAACTACTCTTTAATCACTTTTTGCAAAGATTCAGGTTAGACAAATGGATGTCACAGGTATATACATTTTCACTTGTGATTCCATACTTTTCATTTATTTGTTTGTTAAGTTTATTATTTTTATTTCTTGTAATCTCTATTATCGCTCCACCTACAGAGAACACTTTGATGTGCAACACGTTGAAGATGCTTTTTATTTCTTCGTCATCATCGTCTACCATATGTTTTATTTGGTCAATTACAAGTTAAATATATATTTTTATTGTTTCAACGAGTGTTATTTCTTTGATTAAGAACCCAAAAGGACAACATGCTAGTTTGTGGAGAAGGAGAAGGCGAATTTATATCAATTGTAATAATTAAGTGTCCCTCCACATATCATCGTTATTATGTATGTATGCACGTGAAAATGATATTGAAGCATCCCTTTTTGATCCACGAGTTAGGGACAAAGACAGGTTCATGCTAAGAGAAGAAACCTTTTGTGGCAAAAGGCTTATAATGATGTTCTCTTTGTCATGGCTAATTCAAAATTGGCTGAAGAGAAAGCTAGAAGGTTTGTTTGGCGAAATGAAAACATTGAAGCTACTCCATTCTGAAGCTGCATGATGTGATTGCTGATTTGTATGATGAATATGCAGTTGGAGATGAAGTTGAAGATGGAGACGAAGATGAAGATCAAATGGAAGTTTCTGATTAAATTTGAAAGATTTTCTAGATTAAATACCTAGAATTTGACTATTATCGATGTTTATTTGGTACGAGCATGGGTAGTCGTTAACTAAGAATTAAATGTAATTTTTTTTAATCCCTTGCTTTTTTTGTGGTGGTCGGGGTTTGAATCTCGGATCTTACATATATTAAGTATTTATCCCTTATGATGAATCTCGTTATTTTTAAACTCTTCTTATTTCAATTTGATTTCATGATTGAAAAAAATTGCTTTTTTTTTAGAGAAAAAATAATAAATTATGCTTTACCTATTTCTTATAATACTACAAAGAATAATTTCAAGTTGATGAATTTTGTTTGAACTATGTGATTGCCCTCTGTTGTATGCTTTTACTCACAATTGACTGTGTTTTTGAATTGGTTGTCTTTCTTAACGAGAAAGGTTGTATATGTATATAATAATTAAGGGTAATGCTCAATTTTACGAAAGAGACGACAACAAAAGGCACGACTTCATATGCTCCTTTGATTTACACCGGCACACGGCCGTGATTTCTGCCAAAGATGGACTTTATATACTCTTGATTGAAATAACTACTCTTGTGTTGAGTTCAATGTGGTATTTTTTTCAATCAGCACAATATAATTAACGGATAGCATGTACAAGACGTATACAATCCCTAAGCCATCTGATGATTACAAAATAACAGACGTCGTATATAGGCGAGACACCATGAAACCCACACAGCGAGTGGATGGCCTCGGCTAAACTGCTAAAAACAAACACAACAACCAACACAAAACAACCCCTAAGCCAACTGATAGCAAAATTGACAAAAACAGTCGCAACATAACAGGACTGAAACAATAGCATAACAACATCAATGAGCTGCAAAAAAACCAGTGCTGGAACTAACCAAAAACCTCAGGGAGGGTTATTATGTAATGTTTGCATTTGACGGGAATTTCATAAGAGTTAGGATATGCAAAAATGTGTCATATTGATTCTAATCTATTGCATAGTAGATATTTATGCATTCTATTTCTAAATATCATTTTACTATAGTTTGTTTTTCTTATTTTTTCATCTGAAAACTAAGAAAGGAATTATTCATTTAAATACGGTGTCCCTTGACCCTAAGACTTGGAAAGGGAATAAGATTGTGGTTTGGAGTTTAATATTAGGTAAATTTGTATATTCTTGTTCTTAGGCAAGTCTAATATTTCTTTCATTCATTGCATTGAATTCAATGAACAGGTTTAGCAACAACAGTTGTGTTTAAAGCCTCTCACAACAAGAGTGAAGTCAAAGGAAAATCAAATATAGGCCTGATTGTTTTAGATTTTTTTTTAAATCTATTTCTTTAGTAAAAAAATCACTTTAGTTATTTTTAAGTGTTTGTTTAGGATTTTTAGAAAAATCATTTTGTCTAAAAATCTATTTTGACTCTAAAATAAAAAGCTATTAGGATTAACTATTCTCAATTTTTTTTTTCAAACATAAGGAGGTAAGACATGAATTAGTTAAAAATCTTTTTTATTTAAAAAGTGATTTTTTTGGATAGTAAACAAACACAAATAGCTTCATATTTTTTTAAAAATCTCTCAAAAGAATCTCTAGATTTTGCTAACACAAAATCTTTTTTTTTTTTTTAAGTTAAAACAAACGCACACTAAATCAATATATACCCTCTTGGTTTATTGAAGAATTAGTTTGCGCAGGTAAATTCTTACCACAATTGATATGATTTTCATGCATAAAAGATGGAAGAAAAGTTAACTACATATTGAATGATTTTCATGCTTTTCACAGTTTTGACTTATATCCCTAATTTTTGAACTTTATAAGGAATAATTGACACAGGAAAATATTTTGTTATGTGGTTAGAGAATATGATTATTGCTATTACGATTGATTGATTAGCTATTAATAGTTTTATTGTAAGTTATAAACTCAATTGTTTTTGATATATGTGAATTTGCATAAAGTAAGATACGTGACTCCAACTGATATGCTAGTTTTGAAAGTATTGTTGTTGTATGTTAATTAACCAATAATTAGAAAATACTTAGTGGTCTTAAAATTTTGTGCCTTGATCACTGTCATTATTAGATCATATTGGTTCTTGGTAATAGTTTGGTGTTTCACATATTTCTTCATTGTATGTTTGCCTCAGATTTGTAGTAGAGTCAATTTATGTTGTTGGGTTTATTATCATGTTGGGACCGTTGACCTGTTAGTAACTGCTTAAATCTTGTTGTAGTAGGTCTTTGTAGTTGTTGGTATTCCGTGCTAAGATTGCTTTTCTTTTCTGTGCTGATATGCACTTAAGGGGAATACTACATGTCTTGATTGCATCATATTTTCTTGAATTATGCTTTTTCATGTTATTCATCCACTGTTTAACCAAAACTTCGATAGAAGAATTAGAAGGAAGAAAATTTGATAGGTGAAGTGCTGGAAGAAATAAACAAGAAAATATACAATCCATCATTCAAAGACACCAACTTTCTTATCATTCGACCCCATCAGAAACACATTATCACTGCTTTTGAATTGGTAAGAAGTTTCTGTCCTGATGAAAAAGCTATTACTTCAATAATTGCATGTCCTGCTTCCATTATTGATGCTCGCATGAAACCAAATGATAAATTTTTGCTTGATTTTCATGTCACTCCTTCAAGCATTTACCGCTTGCTTTGTATTAATCCTTCTATATATGCTCTACTGATTTGAAAAAGGTTCTGGAGGAGATTAAGGAGTTAGAGCTTGATATCATTCCGAATACAGTACAAATTTTGTGTGGCAATAATGGCCAAAAGGGCTATCACCAAAACCCAATGGGATACCATAGTTGATGCCTTGAAAAGTTGGAGTTGTTCTGAAGATGAAATTTTGCATGCATTTAAGAGACAACCTAATTTTATATGCTACCATCTCCGGAAAAACTGAATTGCGGTGCATTTTTGGATGGAACCATATCAGGGAGGAGGATGCAAGCATCTGGTTCTAGTTTAATTCTATTGTTTTATTTGCTCAGAAAGTTGGAACTTTTTTTTTTGCTTTTGGTAGATCGTAGTTTTGACTTATATCCCTAATTTTTAAGAGAAATGTGTGCCCTTGGGACATTGGATAAATGAACAAAAATAGAAATTATGTGTTGGAAAGTGATGAAAAGTGGTCAAGTCAACTTGTAAAATGTTTACAAATTGTTGTTTACAATGTAAAGTTACTAATTTTGGTTATCTTAACTAGTGTCCTAAGGGCACTTGTTAATAAGACCCAATTTTTAAACTTTATTAGGAATCGACACAAGAGAGTAACAATGCTTGAATTTTTAACATATATATCAAACTTCTTTTCTCTTATGTTTGCAATACTAAACCAAAGTAGAATCTAAAAATGTTTGAAATGTTTGTATGCTCCATGGAAGTCGGAGTAGTTGAAGAGTTTCTCTAATTATTTGTATGGAGTGTCACACCTTAATCACTTTTTAAAAGATTCAAGTTAGACAAATGGATGTCACATGTATATACATTTTCACTTATGATTCCATACTTTTCATTTATTTGTTTGTTGAGTTTATTATTTTTATTTCTTTTAATCTCTATTATCTCTCCACCTACAGGGAACACTTTGATGTGCAACACGTTGAAGATGCTTTTTATTTCTTCGTCATCATCGTCTACCATGTATTTTATTTGGTCAATTACAAGTTATATATTTTTTATTGTTTCAACGAGTGTTATTTCTTTGATTAAAACTCAAAAGGACACCAGTTACGTCAATTCTATCTTTTGTCAAGTCGCGTGGAGTTTGTGAGTGTGCATCTCAATCTCTGTTGGCTCTTATATTCTATGTGTTATTTTTTTAATTGAAATAGTAAAAAAAAATTGAAAGGAATTGAAATAGTAAATATTAGTAAATAGTTTTTTTTTGAAAGATTTAGTAAATAGTTTGTACTCTATCAATAACAAAATATTATATTAGATACAATGGATATGGGAGTAATAAAAGTGTTTGATATGTTTCTTCAAAAAAGTGTTTGATATGTAGTAGTAGGACGTAATAAACCAAAAAGTAGAAAAAGAACATATGAACATGATAATAGATTAATATGTTGCTTTCAAATCTCTTATTGTTTTTTTTTTTTTTGCAGGCTTTGTTTTCTTGACAATAGAAACAACTCCATGCACAACAGCAGGAACTTCATCAATGAATGCAACCAAGTGCAGTCATATGACGGAGAAAAAAACAATTATAATCGATCGAATTTGCAATGGAGGCATCATATGCAATTTTTGCTACGGGGAAGTTTCTGTATGGAACTTTGAGACGCACATCATATGCAACCATACAAATACATTTGGGTAGAGAAACAAAAGCACTGCACCATGTTCACATATACTCCTAAACATGACGGTGTTTGTTTAGTTTATATAGGAGAAGGAGAATTTGTAATAGGTGTCCCTCCATATATCATCAGTCTTATGTCTATGCACGTGATTAATTGCGTTGGGACCATAGTTTTCAATCAAGCGAAGCCTTTTGTTTTTTGATGAATTGAAACACTAGAAAATGATATTGAAGCTTCCCTTTTAGATCAACTAGTTAGGGACATAGACAAGTCAAAATTTTAATTTTGGATCCACGAGTTAGGGATTAGGGACATAGACAAGTTGAAAGTTTATTTGGTACAAGCATGGGTAGTCGTTGACTAAGAATTAAATGTAATATCTTTTTTTTAATCTCTTACATCGCTAAATACCATACTAAGGATTATGGTGAATCTCATTATTTATTAACTCTTCTTATTTCAATATGATTTCATGATTGAAAAAAATTGTTATCTTTTTCTTAGAGAAAAAAATAATAATTTATGCTTTACCTATTTCTTAAAATACGATAATTTATAAAGTTGGTGAATTTTGTTTGAACTATGTGATTGCCCTCTGCTGTATGCTTTTTACCCACAATCGGCTGTATTTTTGAATTGGTTGCCTCTCTTAACTAGAAAGAAAAAAAATGCCCACATAAGAATGATTGATTGATTGCTCACACATAGAACCCATCATTTATGGAGCTTCACATATATTAACATTTAATATGTTTTAATTTAGGCTTATTGAATGTATTTATCTAAGCGCAAATTTTGAAGAAATTAACTTGTTCCTGGTTGCTCTCAAAGAAGTAGTTCAATCATTCAAGAGAAATATTGCAAGAGAAAGAACTATTTATCTCAAACTGAGCTTATCCTGATTGAGTGTATATATTATTATAATGCTCACATAATAATGATTGATTGATTGCTTGATATGTACTAAACCTTTTGAGCATTTACCGTTTAGTTTATGGTTATACTAACCTTCTATATATGTCCTACTAATTTGAAAAACGTTGTGAAGGAGATTAAGGAGTTGGAGCTTGATATCCTTCCAAATACAGTAACTTTTTGTGTGGCAACCGGGAAGAGTTTTGGTCAAAAGGACTGTCGCCAAATCTCAATGGGATGCCAAAGTTGATGCCTTGAAGAGTTTTGGTTATCCTAAAGATGAAATTTTGCATGCATTTAAAAGACAGACTAACTTTAAGCTACGATCTCCGGACAAATTGAATGGGGTGATGTGTTTTTGGATGGAGCAACTTGGATTGGATTCTTTAGTGCTCCTGGCAGCACCCACCTTTTCGGATTTAGTATTGAGAATAGGTTAATTCCAAGGGCCTCTGTTGTCTAATATCTTATTTCCGTAGATTTGATTAGGAAGGATTCAAGCTTAGCTACGCCATTTTATTTGTCAGATGAGTTGTTCTTGCAAAATTATGCGAAACGTTTTGAACATAAACCCTCCTGGCTATTAAAGCTATATCATGGAGGAGGACGCTAGCATACGGTGCTTGGATAAGTTCTCAAAACATATTTTGATGTAACTGTATAAACCAGCCACATTATGGATTATGAATCTTGTTCTAGTTTAATTGTGTTGTTTCATTTGCTCAGTAAGTTGGAACCTTTTTGTTTTCACTTAAATCCCTAATTTTTTTAACTTTATAAGGAACTGAAACAAGCGAATAGTTGTTTTATTATTTTTTAAGACGTGAATTGCTTAATTAGAACAATGATTGACCCGAACACGGAGAACATTCCTCCAGAAGTTGAATGTGCAACCAGGAAAGGTTTGGGAGATGACTCGGTGATCCTTTATCGTCCTTCGGGACTTCAACATTTCCAATCCCAATAACTTCCTCTGCTCCCGGACTCGAATCTTCTCAGTTTGCCCTTCTGTAGCAACTCTTTGATTCGTCCTTCAGCTGACTGCACTACTCGGTCACATGGCCATGGCAGTGGTGGAATCGACAAAATTTGTTAGTCTCATGGACAATCCCGGCCCATTGAATTCCTTCTTCCTTGAACTCTATTTTTAACATATAGAGTAAACATATCAAATGTCTTATCTCATACGTTGGCACTAAACTAAAGTACAATCTAAAAATATTAGAAATGGGAGAGTAATATAGCATGCCATACCCAATCTTATGTGAACATGTCTGATGACTTGAGCATTCTCGTTTAGTCAGTTATAACTTATAAGCAAACATGCAATAGGAGAACCTTTTGGAGACTAATATAAGAAAGAAGGAAAACAGAAGACACCAGCTGAATGTTGATGGAATCTTCCGTGTTATCGAATTATTCTTTTAACTGAAACAAGAAAAGGGAAACTGCGATGAAGTTGGAAACAAAAGGGGTTCGTATAGATAACAGTGTGTGTTTACTGATGTTAGCTTGTTTAGAGTGCTGACAATGAAAACACAGTATGATTCTAAAAACATCTCAAGTTCTTCTATATTTTCTGTATTACTTTCGGAACTCCTCATGCTCTCGTGTTGATTCCTAACAACGCTCAAGCTCTTCTAAAGCCTCCGAGAATCAGGTGGTGATGAAGCGGGAGAGACTAGAGAAGAGATGGATGCACCATCAACTAATCTTTATCCAACCATAGACTGATCTCCATAAAATGACAATTCCATCCGTCATTTCTTCTTGATAAGGTACATTTCAGCCATATCACCATCGTCATCCATAAGCTGCTCTATTTCGTCTCTAACCTAACTCATCAACCATATTAACTCAGCTAATATAGCACCTATCAATTCTCATTTCCAACTGTGAAGAAAGAATATAAATATAAAATGAGCATCGCCTTCTGAACTCTCCTGGTCAGGGAACAAGTGTGCTTTTCAATCAATGGACACGTTTCAAATTTAGAGTACTGGCCTCAATGAAAACTCTGCTTCCTTTTGCAAATGAACAGGGAATGTTATTGACTAATTTATCAAAACCAAATAAACAATAAGATTAAGAGAAATATCCTAAGCAAGAAAGGTGATGAAAAAATTCTGTAGACATACACAATGACAGAATTCTGTACATTAGCACATTTTCACAGGGTTTCTTGTATAACCCTTCTTTTTCTACATCAACGAAGGCCATACTATTACTATTGTTGCCTTCAATAACTTTCCATCATACTGCAGTATCTATATATCCTCCATGGTTGATGTTCTTGGGATTAAATTAACTTTGTTCTCTAATATGTAATAAATATTGTCAATCTACTGAAAGATGCACACTTCACCAAAATAAACATAGCAAGTAGAAATCCCCCCTGAAAGATGCACAGGTTCACATTAAGTACACTTTTTTTTTTGTATTTTTTGTCTCTAACTTCTTGGTAAGGAACTAATGAATTTTTCCATCAACAGACCACATAAGCTATATTATACATGAAACTGAACTTATCCCTAGCAACAAGCATAGAATAGTACTAGTTGTGAAACTTGTGGTTCCTGCAAAACATGTAAATATGAAGTGTGGCTTCACAACTCTGCCCATAAAGAAACCATTCTATAGTGCGAAAACATGTCACCAATGACAAGAAAAGTAGATGACATCTGCTGTAAGTTTGTTCTAGAAACCATTCAGGGCAGCTTATTATGTAATGCTTGCATTTGATGGGAATTTCATAAGGGTTAGGATGATCATTTAATGTTGATATGCAAAAAGGGTCCCGAACACATTTTCATCTATAACAAAGATTTCATTCTATTTATGCTTTTAAAAATGTGTTATGATTCGAATCTATTGAATAGTAGATATATATGCATTCTATTTCTAAACATCATTTTACTCAAGTTTGTTTTTCTTATTTTTTCATCTGAAAACTAAGAAAGGAATTATTCATTCAAATATGTTGTCCCTTGACCCTAAGACTTGGAAAGGGAATAAGATTGTGGTTCGGAGTTTAATTATTCATTCTAATCTATCAATATGAACCGTCATGGTAGATTGAAGGATTAGTTTGTGCAGGTAAATTCTTACCACAATTGATATGATTTTCATGCATAAAAGATGGAAGAAAAGTTAACTACATATTGAATGATGAGATTGCATATTTTCTACCTTATATCCTTATATAACTTTACTCTATATCTTTGAGATAGATTTGTTCTTTACCTCATTTACGCCTTCTTGTTTTCTATTCTCTAACCCAAACCCAATTTCATTGATTTCTCTGTGCGACTATAAAAGAGCATGTATCCATCAAGTTATGTTTCACATCAATGACAAAGTTAAATAAGCTAGCTTCTTAAACTGCATACTATCTATGCATGTTTCAACCTGATATAAATTTTCAACATATATTTAAGAATAAAGTTTTTTTTTAACTGCAAAACGAGTTTAATAGATCAAAAGGAGAGAAATACAAAACTCACCGGCCAGGTATATACATAGTACATAAAACCAACTTCATAACTTCATTGCAAGTTAGCTAAACGCAAAAGTACAAATTAAATACGTTTCAGACCAACATATTCTGGTGGTGATGAAACGGGAGAGACTGAAGAAGAGATGGATGCACCATCAACTGATCTATATCCAACCATAGCTCTTCTCGATAAGGTACATTTCAGCCATATCACCATCACCATCCATAAGCTATTCTGTTTCTTCTCTAACCTAACACATCCACAATATTAACTCAGCTAATATGGCACTTATCAATTGCCATTTCCTACTGTGAAGAAAGAATATAACTGTAAAACGAACATCACCTTTGGAACTCTCCTAGTCAGGGAACAAGTCTGCTTTTCAATCTATGAACACGTTCCAAATGTAGAGTACTGGTCTTCGATGTCAGTCCACTCAGCAATGGATAAACCTGAATTTCTAACTCTGCTTCCTTTTGCAAAGGAACAGAGAATGTTACTGACTATATTATCAAAACCAAATAAACAATAATATTAAGAAGAGAACTATCCTAAGCAAGGATTGGATGAAAAAATTCAGCAGACATACATAATGACAGAATTTTGTACATTAGCACATTTTCACGGGGTTTCTTGTATCACCCTTCTTTTTCTATATCAACGAAGGCCATACTATTACTATTGTTGCCTTCAAAAACTTTCCAGCATACTGCAGTACCTGTATAGCCTCCATGGTTGATGTTCTTGGGGTTAAATCAACTCGATTCTCTAATATGTAATAAATATTGTCAATCTACTGTTAAATCGTTAATTGTTGTTTCCCACACTTCACCACAATAAGCATAGCAAGTAGAAATTCCCTGAGAGACGCACAGTTTTACGTAGTAGTACATTTTTTCTATGTATTTTTTGTCTCTATTTTTCTCTAACTTCTTGGTAAGAAACAGCTAGTGAATTTTTCCACCAACAAATCACATAAGCTATATTATACATAAATATGAAATCATTCCAAGCAACAAACACAAAATAGTACTAGTTGTGAATATTGTGGTTACTGCAAAACATGTGAATATGAGGTGTTTCTGCTAGAGTACGAAAACATGTCACCAATGACAAGAAAAGGAGATGACATCTGCTGTAAGTTTGTTCTAGAAAAAAGGATGGAGAGTATTCTAATACTGGTTTTAGGGAGAAAGGGAGATTTTAGTGTTATGCTAATGTAGTTGAACAGAATCTAATCAGTTATGAGAGTTCCTTGATTGGGTTATCGTTGAAATAAAGTAATAGTCTCCTGACCGTGAACAGAAAGTAGTCTTTAAACTGTCGAAAAGGATATCACAATGAGTGATGCGAATTCTGATAAGCAATATATACAATTCTGATAAGCTCTATGCTATGTGATAGTAATGAAGTTACTCTAATACTGACCTTAATCAGTGGTCACACATCCAAACAACATTTAATATAAATCATCAGATAAATAAAATTTCCCTACATGTTCATTTATGATTTGACCTTAATATGATAACACTTCCCCTTATTGCATGCAGAAACTCGATTCTATTATGCAATCTGATGGGAAGGAAGAGGGGGAGGCAGAATGGACGAATCATCCAACAAAAGTCTATGAAAGAAACAATAGCTTTCTTGACAGAACAATTCATTATGTTTTTTTTTTTTGCAAACAATCAACTTGAGAGGGCCAATTATGTATTTGAACGAGGAGTTTCAAACTATACGTCTTTACGCTCTAATTGTTATTTTTATTGTTGTGGTGTTGATGACTGGGAATTAAAATAGAAGTCGTTGCTGCAAGAGAATTTATATTTTATATACATAATCCCAAGCATCAAAGCCAAATTGAAGAAGGATCATCTTCATCTTGTTGAGCAATTGTAGAACCTAATTGTCAATGCTGGAATGTTTCTTGCAATTAAGTCCTGAAGCCTATATGCTGGAATTTTTTTTATTTTGAATCCAGGAATGTTTATTGTATAAAATGAAATAATGAAGAGTAGTGTTATTTGAACAACTCTTTTAGTACAACTTTTGGGACAATCTTGCTATTCTCTCTTTGAGAAAGTTGTGCAAAAATGGTTGTACAAATATCATTTCTCAATGGATCTTGTTAACTTTGACTAGTTAAGGAAACAAAAAAGGAAATATTTACATTGAAAACATAATTCTTTACATTTTTTTAACTTTGACTACACAAGTTTCAAAGTCCTTATACTATATTTAGTTTCTTTAACCACTAGTTAACATTTTCCTTAATGAAGTACGAAGCTTCAAACACTTTTTTGTCAGTTTTTTTTTTTATTTCCGACGACCATTGTGTGAAGATTTTTGTTTAGTTGGAGAGTACCCAAATGGACGAGAGATAGAGGCATGGTTGTATGTGGAAAAGTATAGATGTTCTATTTTTAATTTTAATAAATTTGGACCATAGATTAAATCCAATTTTATTGTTCCTCAATTGAGCTCTCACTCTAGAAGTCACCAGTAAATGAAATCAATCCTACATATTCATATTTTTCAAAGTATTAGCCAACATCCAGATATAGAGCATTCTATAACACGTAAACACACAGGAAGTCAACAAAAAAAAAGGCACCTAAATATGATAACTTCGTTGCATTTTCTGGAAGTATTCCTAAAAGTTTAAAGGGACCAATGTCGTATTGTTTAAGGATCATTAGGCTAGGAGGTTTATATTGTTAAAGAGACCAAGCTGAATGTTTGCAACGCAAATCCTTGCAATTATGTAAGATATAGCCAATTAATCAACAATGGAAACTCTCAGGAAGACACAACCAAAATATGTACTTTGTGAGCTGTTGAATGATAAACCACGAGACAATCAAAACAAGGGAGTATGAGGGCCAGAGCATGCAGCAGCGACCAAAACCACCAAGGGTACATTTATAGATCAGAGAACATTCGAGGTCACTCTATTTTCCCACTTCTTCAGTACATCTCCTGTAGTAAAATTCAAAACTTAGGCAGGCTGTCAAGGGGTTACAGCCAGCCTATGAAATGAACTCAAGAAATTTCGCCTTTAATTAACAATATCGCACTGCAAAGGCTACCATATTCACACTGGTAGAATGCAGAATGGCAAGATAAAACGCAGGAGCCTGTGTTTCTCTGCTAAAAGTCAGAACTTTCCTATCTTCACTGCTCTCGATGAAATTTCCATTTCAGAACTCTCACACTTTATCACTATTAGTTTTTTTAACAATCTGTTTTCTTTTAACACCACTATCAAGTACTTTTTTATGAAGGAGCTTATTAAGCTTTGGATCTTCTGAACATCCATTTGAGATCATCTCCTCATAAAAATCCCTGGCCTTTATGAACCAACTGCATGTTACAAGCCCTTCAACCATTTTTCTGTAATGTATACAGCTGGGCACCACATCATACTTCTTCATTTCTGCCCAAACTTTTAGTGCATTTACAGGTTGCTTCAACTTTAAGAATTTTACCAGAATTATAAGAAAGGAATCCTTATTTGGACCCAAACCAGAACCATTCATCTTACTTAGAAATTCTAAGGTTCCATGATAATCTGTCCCTTCAAAAAATGCATGGTAAGTCTCAACGGTTGGACTAACATTCTCCTCTATCATTGTGTTCAACAGTATTCTTGCCATTGCTAGTTTTCCAGCTTCACAAAGGGGGAGTATCATGGAGTTAAATGTGGCAGAATTTGGCTGCAAACCTTGTTCCTTTAACTTATCTATTGTCTTGAGAGCTTCCTTCAAACAATTTTCACGCGTTAAAACATACACTAAAGAATTGTAGATCTCTATCCCAGGGATCCATTCCCTTTTCTTCATCTGATCATAGAGTCTAAGAGAGTCAAAAAGATTCCCTTCCTTTGAAAAGCAGGAAATCATGTGACTGTATGAGGTAGCATCTGGTGTTATACAGTATTTTAACATGTCTCTCCAAACTCTTTTCGCTTCATATACATCAGTTGTTATGTTACACCATCCATTAAGAATAATGTTGAAGTTCTCGGTCTCAAGTGGGAAGAGCTTCTTGTTTACTAGCATAAACTCTTCAGCCTCTTCGACATTACCATATTTACAAAGAGCAGTCAAAAGTGCACGGAATGCTTCCTGATCAGGAGTCAATCTAGAGTTGTTCATAAAGTTGAACGTTTCAATAGCCTTGGCAGAGTTATTTGCATATGCATATCTGATTGAGATAAAATGCCACAATAAAATATGAGAAACTGAAATATCTGCTATCAATAGAGTTGTCATGGCACAAACTAGAATTGATGAAACTATCATCATTCATCAACACAAGACTATCACTGTACACATGAACCATAAAAGTTTAACGGAAGCATTGCAATAGTAAATTAAATAAATCAAATCCAACACTACAATAATGACAAAGAATTTAAGCAGAAACAATTAGATACATCAAAAGTGATTTTTTATTTTTTTTTGGAAACTCATAAGGGTCAGCTAATCTAGGGGACCAATCCCACCGTCTACTAGTGGGGGGCCATTTAAAGTCAGAGCTTTGCTACTAAGGTGAATGTTACTTCATAGTATGATACGATACGGGTACGCGGATACACGAAATTTTTAAAATTTAGGATACTATGCGGCTAAAATACGTTAACAAAATTTTTATACTAAAACTTATATGCATGTAAAATACTAAGAAAATAAGCATTGATTACTCTTCATTGTTATATTATTATAAAAGTCACAATTTTTATAAAATAATACATGTGAACAAAATAAAAAAAAAGTTTTCATATAAATCATATTATATTTTCATTCATATGTTAGGATATTAACAGAAGCATCATTAAAAGAACTCAACATAAATTTTGTCAAATGTTGATTAATTGAATCTCCTCTCTCTCGTTACTTTCACCCACAAGAAGTATAATTTTAAGTGGTTCATCAAGAAAATTCTACTATGCATATCTAAAATGAATCATATACATCTCACTTTTTTACCCTTCATCTTGGTTACGTATTTGTGAAGTATCTTAAAAGTATCCTGGTATATATGTGTAGTATCTAAGTATCCGATAAAATGTTTTTTAAAAATGAAAATAATTAATTCTGATACATCGTGGGTACGTATCCGTGAGTATCCGTGTGGTATCGATATGGTATCGATATCCGACACATATCCGATATGAAACATCTCCGTATTTGGAGTATTCGGGTTTCATATATATAAAGTGAATGTTACTTCATAGTTCTCCTATCTACATACTACTAAGGCTTTGTTTGCGAGTTGGGTTTTGGAGGGAAGGGGAAAGGAAGGAAAGGCTTATGGAGAGGTAAACCCTTGTTTGAGAGTTTTTAAAAAATAGGGAAAGGTTTTGGGGGGTTTTGAAGGGCTTCATTTGTCCAATTTTAAAGTTCCCCAAATTGGGGGTTTTGGGGGTTAAACATACAAATTGACAATTTTGTCTTCATAATAATTCAAAATTCCAATTATAATTTACAAGATAAATTACAAAGTATAACATAATGTATTGATTTTAAGAGAGAAAAAATGGTAAAATTGTAAAATTATCACATAAGCCCTCTATTTCCTTTCCTTGTAGATTTTTTAACTCCCAAGCAATGGGAAGGCTTTCTCTCCTTTCTCCCTTCCCTTCCTAAGCCTTTTCTTCCCCTCTCCTCAAAACTCGCAAACAAAGCCTAAGGTTCGTTTTGGATAAACAACTTATTTGCAACTTATCATGATAGGCATTTATGTAGAAGCTAGTTTTATAGCAAAAGATAAAACACAATTAAATTGTTTTCGTATAAGTTATAAGTTGTTTGCATAAGCTATCTTAGAGAACGTACAATGTCATAAGTTGTTTTCATAAGTTCTTGCAAAGAATCTCACACACAAGTAGGTATGTCAGTCAATAAGCTCAAATAAGTCTATCTAGACAGGCCGAATCCTAGCAATTCACGAAGATGAACATGCAAATTGCAATACAGAGGGTATATGATTTTGTACCTGTCAATGATAATAAGCATAGCCTGATGGGTGGATAGAGAAGAGGAACGCATATCTCGAACAATGGACCATGCAGTGTGAAACTTGTCATGAGTGCCCAAAACCCATATAATCAAGTTGCAAACTTTCTCATCATTATAACCCAAATTGAAGGCACGGAGTGCAGGTTTCAAATCATCCCTTAGGACCCAAATTGCGGAACGTATCAAATCTATATTTGGTTTCAGGGACAAAAGGCAATCGTGATCGTCATCGTCCTTTTTGAGCAATTGGATGAATTGCAATAGAGATGGGTCATCTAAATCGAAGTTGATTTTGAAGTTGAAATCAAAAGGCACATGCTGAGCCTGAGAATGAGAGGGTAGTGAAAGTGTTTGATAGAATGCCTGAGAGAAAGATGAAGATGCAACAAAGTGGGAAGGTTTTGCAGCTGCAAGGACGTGAAGCCTTCTTGAAAATGAAAGGCAAAACTGCCAACGTTGAGCCATTCCAAACCTTCAACTTCAACTGCTTATTCTTTACCTCCTCATGTTGTAATACATTGATTTTTAAGTTATTTTAAAATCTGTTTCTCTTAAAAAATTCAAAGGGTTAATAGAACTTTATCTCTGCAGTATAGATCATTTTTGGTTTTGCCTTCATAAAAAATAAAATTAGATTTGGTCTTTATAATTTTATGTTTTGGAATACCCCTAGGCCATTTGATTATGCATTTTCACTGATGTGGTACACTGAGTCACCTTATCTGATGACGTGGTACGATAATTATGTAATTAATTTTGTTTTTTATTTTTTTTATGGCTACACGTGGCATTTATGTTTTTTTTAAAATGAAAAAAATTAAAAAAAATCTAGAAATATAAAAAAAAATGAAAACAATTATGGAAAATTTAATATATATCGAAATTTTAGAAAAAAATTATAAAAAGAATTCTGAATTAAATTAAAATTATAAAAAAAATTCGAAAATATAATATTATATAATTATGTTGATTTTGAAAATTAATTTCTAGAATATTAATTTATTTGAAAATATAATCTAGATGAATAACTTGATACTATGGATATTGATATTGGTTGACACTAGTATATAA
>Ga0228710_1005343_pt1 | contig 19981 bp, 15 predicted proteins | sample MedpolnodulmetaG_FD_177995 | JGI IMG/M metagenome (GOLD analysis project Ga0228710, IMG submission 177995) | Root nodule microbial communities from Medicago polymorpha collected in Santa Monica, California, United States - pink nodules | ecosystem: Host-associated > Plants > Roots > Nodule... | reverse complement strand
TTTTTTTTTTTTTTTTTTTATTTTTTTTTTTTTTTTTTTTTTTTATTTTTTTTTTTTTTTTTTTTTTTTTAATGTTTTTTTTTTTTTTTTTTTTACTTATGCTTTATCACATTAATATTAGTGATTATTAGATAGAATAAGAGTGGAAAGTTTTTCTAAGAGTTGCACTATTCTAACTTAAAATTAGATAGTATAAAAGAGAGTGAGACATTTTTTTTATGCCATATCAACACGGTTCTAGCTTAAAAAAACATCAAAGCTTTCAAAATTCCAAAGACGCATTCCAATATTAATATGCTTTAAAGATCATAGATTCATGTTTAACCTAAAACGCTAACCTAAATGACTGTTTTTTAGTAACATTTCAATAAAAAATAATAGCAAAGAATCAAATTAATATATTGTTTCATTTTATTTTTTTTCTTTTAATTCTAAAAAAGCTCAAGTCTATTATACTTTGTTAAGAAAAAGATAATATTGTTGGGTAATACTAATGCTATAATAACTCAAGGCAATTATATTAAGGCGGGACCAATATTGTTGAATGTTAATATGGCTGACAAATTTTGTGAGTGAAAATAAAGAGACTAAAACTATAATCAAACCTTAGTTTTATAATATTTACTCCAACAATAAAAACTTATTTATCTTCGATATCATGAATTTGGTTTTATTCCCAACTAATTATTGAAATATGCATATTTTTTTCCTATCAAAACAAATATTGAATCATTAACATTATGGGAAAGATTAGGGGGAAATTGACTAACTATTTTTTAATTGAATGACCGAATATTGCAATTTCAAAGACCGAATTGATAATTTATTTCTAACAAACAATTGCTCAAATTCCATAACCCTCGAAGTATATAGTATACATAGAATACAACTTTTAGACATGAATAGACATAGCTTTTGAGATGAAAATGATTTTTTTTTTAACTCAAACTAAGTTAAGTTATTTATGAAAGGGAATAAGAGAGGTATGTCGTTATTTTTATAGGTGAGACATCATCAATATTCTAACTTAAGAATAACTCAAAGTTAAACACACAAATAATAATCGCTTAAAATTCCACTACTCTCATAGAATATAATTCACGTAATCAAACAAAAAATATTTTTATTTATAATATTAATCATAATTCCTAAAAAAATGTCATCATGAGTTAGATGACAAACAAACCTAACTAAAATATGTTCTATGAAAATGTAAGATGATCAAATATCCAAATATATGTACAAAAGAATTTCAAAAGAAACTAAATACAAAACTAAATTTGACAGAACAACTTTCATGTAAAGTCAATGAACAAACTAATTCCAAAAATACACCACACTTAAAAAAAAAATCATCTATTTATAAAAGGATTTTCAATAATAAATCATGAGGAAAAAAACTTTGATTCAACTATAAAAAAGACCATCAACAAATAGTTGTGAAAAGGAAGGAAACTATTCAAATAAATTAATAAATATAAAAGCACATCTTAAAAATTCATAAGAGAAACCTTACTTGCATAAATTTTTTTACACCATTAGTAATCACATCTCTCTCTATTGTTATGATAAAACCTGAAAATAAAACTGCATAGGCAGAGAAAATAATGTGTTCTTTGTATATAATCTTATATGGTATCTATGTGACATATATGTGTGTGTGTGTGAACTTCTTTTTGAGAAAACAAATGAACCGAAAATGCAAATCCAAACACAAAAAATAAAGGAAAGGAAAGGAAAGTAAAAGGAGAACCACATCACCTTAACAAAGCAGAAAAGCATAAATGATCAAGGTAGTAGAGCTGAGAATCATGCATATACAAAGTAAGATGGGACGAGATTTTATTGGAAAAATTAAAACATTAATTTTTAGAGTTTCCAATCTAATGAAAGGAGTTTATTAGGATAGCCTAATCATTTTAATGTTCTTGTAATATTAGGACTGATTTTTCATTAATTTTTTGACAATTCGATTAGTGTGTACATTTTTTTTTACTGTGGATATATGGAATTAAAACGTTATTTTTTAGAGCTTCCAATCTAATGGAAGGAGGTTATTTTTTAGATATTTATTTTATTCTTTAATTAAAGATAATAGTAAAGTCAAGCACTTTAATTCTTTTAAAAAAAAAGTAAAGTCAAGTTGTTAATTGTATGAGAAGCTTTTTTATTAGATATGTTGTAATAGTCAATTCTTTAACAAAAATCACATAAAATTAAATGATTTTTTTAAAAAAAAAAAGTGAAGATGAACCAAAATGTATACCACAAACTTTAGCACCGAATTGCAAATCATACATTTATACACATAATGATCATGTATATATAAAAACTAAAGAAAAATCCACATTTGAGATAATAAACTATATATGTGGCATAATTCAACTTGTTTTTGAGAGAATATATCAACCGGTTTATGGATCAAATTGTAAATCCCAACACATAAATAAAAGGAAAGGAAGGAAAAAGGAAAACCATCTCACCTTAGCAAAGGAGAAAAAAATAAATGATCATGGATGTAGAAGTTTTTTTTTTTTGTTACAGAAGCAAAATTACAAACAGAACAACAAAACAGAAGAAACAAGGAAACAAAAAACAGAAGACAGAAACCAGGCCCTAGAGAAGAGGGTACCTGAAGCGTCGTTCCTGATCAGAGGCGGGAGGTCGTCTGGAGGCGAAGGATGCACGGTGAAAACATCTTCAGAGTATGCTCCCAATTTGGCAAAAAAGTCGGCACAATAGTTTCCCTCTCTTAGAGTATGATGGAGTGTAAAATTGCGGTTACCAAGCAGGTCCTTGATATCTTGAAGAAGGACGACATATATGTGAAACTTCAAAGTGTTCACCGTGATGAGCTTGATGGAGAGGAGGGAGTCTGAATAACAAACCAGGTCATCCAATCCCATGTCAATGGCCAAGCGCAATCCATGGTAAATTGCGGTGAGCTCCCCTAAGAGGATGTCAGTAGAATTAGAGATGTGTCTAGAAAAACCAGCGAGGTAAAACCATGAGTGTTTCGAATGATACCCCCAAAGCCAGCTCGTGTAGGAGTTCCTAAGCAGCTACCGTCTACATTGAGGATTGTACCTGAGTAGTTATGACAGCTCCATTTAACAAACCGCTCCGGATGAGCAATTCTTTCACTTTGTTGAAAGCCCTTAATATTCCCATTTGTTGAAATGTGAACGTTATTGGTAATGCGGAACAGGGACCATGTTTCGTTATTGAGACACATCAAATTACGGTGTCGCCAAACCCACCAAAGAGCAGCAAGGAAACACGTGCTGCGAGGGCCAATAGCAGCAACATTTTCCCAACTGTGAGCATTTTGATCAGAGAAAAAATGAGTATCCGTAAACAGTGCAGAAGAGTTTGGTCCTGCTCACCACAACGCGAGCAAGTTGCAGATGTTCCCATGTTTCTATGTTGGAGCAACGTCAACGTAGGCACAACGTTATGGCAGATTAACCAAATTAGAAATTTGAATTTTTCTGGTGCTTGTAACCTCCAAATCCAGCAAGATCGATGGGGATTGGTGTCATCATCCGTAATTTTTAGAGAGAGCAGCCAGTCATAGCCGGTTTTGGTTGTGTAAGTGCCATTTTTATTTCTAGCCCAGATAAAAGAGTCTTCAATTGCTGCGTTGAAACAGAAATGAATGGAGTTGATGAAGTCTACAATTTCAGGTGGAAGATTAGTGTAAAGTTCCTGAGTATGAAGACCATCAACGGAGAAAACATCTTTTACCGTAAGTTGGAGATCATGGATGTCGATAATGGGAACATGATTACCAATAGGACCTTGGTACTCCAATGGTTGAACCAGAATGAAGAAGAACCTGAACCCGCGCGCCAAGAATAACCTTGTTTGAGAATATTTTTAGCGCGGATGATAGAGGACCAAGAGGGGGAGCTGTTTGATTGAATTGAAGCTTGAAGGAAATCCCTCCCCCCGATATATTTATTAGATAGAAGATGCACCCATAATTTGTTTGTTGATTGGACCATGTCCCAAACCAGCTTGCCAAGGAGACTAGTGTTGGTTTCTCTAGCCGTATGGATGCCTAAACCACCAAGATGCTTAACTTTTTGCCAATTCACTAAATTGATACCTTTGTTGTTGGTATCCTTCCAAAGAAAGTCACGGGTTGTTTTGTCAATACTATCACAAATACTTTGAGGCATCCAGTTGATTTGCATGTAGTATGAAGGAATAGAAGATAAAACTGAAGAAGCTAGAGTCAATCTTCCTGGTTTGCTGAGAAGTTTATTTTTCCAAGAAGCGAGCCTTGAATGCATTTTATCAATGATAAAGAAGAAATCGCTCCTTTTTGGTCGGCCTTTGATGATGGGGAAGCCGAGATACCTATGGAGGGAAGGAGTGCTGCGGATACCTGAAATAGAAGTAAGGCTAGTAATTTTCCTTTGAGGAGTACCTGTGGAATAAAAGGCACGAGACTTGGAAAGATTGATCTTCAAACCCGAAGCCTTGCTGAATCTATCGAATAAATCAGCAACAAAACGAATTTGAGCATTTCTAGCCTTAATAAAGAGGAGAGCATCATCCGCAAAGAGAAGGTGGGATATTTGAGGCCCTGTATTTGTGATTTGGATAGGCTCCCATTCTCCTTGTAGAACCGCGGTGCTTATGGCAACCGAGAGCTTTTCATACAAAGAATAAATAAGTAGGGAGATAACGGGTCACCTTAGCAGACCGTGGGAAGGCTTGAAAGGAGAAATTTTGTTACCATTCCAAAGGATAGAGAAGGTGGGTGAGGTAACACAATCAATGTTGAGTTTGATGGTGATATCTGGAAATCCGAAATCTTTCAAGAAAAGATGAAGAAAATCCCAGTTGACATTATCAAACGCTTTTTCTAGATCCAGCTTGAAAGCTACATAGCCTTTTTGCTTTTTTTATTTTCTCATGTAATGGACAATTTCCTGCAAAACAATAAAATTATCAAAAGTTCCCCTACCAGGCAGGAAACTGCTTTGATAGGGGCCAATAATATTATTAAGAATCGGTCTCAATCTGTGAACCAAGACTTTGGTGATAATTTTGTAAACAATGTTGCACAAACTGATAGGTCTGAAATCTTTGTATTTATTAGGAGTGTCAATCTTAGGAATGAGTGCAATGAGAGTATTTGAAATCTCCGGATCAAAATGATCATTTAGAAAGGCTGAATGAACCAAACAAAAGATGTCATCTCCAACTATGTGCCAGTATTGCTTGAAGAAAATACAATGGAAACCATCAGGGTCGGGCGCTTTGTAAGGTTGCATGGAGTTAAGGGCAGTGAAGACTTCAGTTTTAGTGATGGGACAAGTGAGGGAGATCTTGCTTGGTTCATCAATGGTGGGGTGTAGGCCGAAGTTGAAGCTGTGGTTTTGGTGTGGTTGGGTGTTAGCCAAAAGGTTCTTGAAATTTTTTTGAGCTTCCGCTTGGAGAATGGAATCATCGGAAGACCAGGTGCCATTAGGGAGTTGGAGTCTGTGAATTCTATTATTTTTTCTTCTAATGATGGTTTGGGCGTGAAAAAAAGATGTGTTTTTGTCTCCAAATTTAATCCACTTCTCGCAGGATTTTTGGTACCAAAGCATTTCTTCTTGAAAGAGGATGTGATTATACTCATTTTGTAATTCTTTTTCAAGAAGGGTGTGACGCACTGAATCAACACGCTCCAAGTAATTTTGAACACCCTTGAGTCTGTTTTCCACATTCTTCTTTCTCTTAAAAATGTTTTTGAAGATCTCTTTATTGAAGATAATAGAGTTCTCTTCGACTTTTTTTAAGGCGGCGATGGTGTTGTGGTTGGAGGAGCTCCAAGATTGGCTAACAAGCTCCGCATAGTCATTATGATCAATCCAGGCAGCCTCAAAACAGAAGGGTCTGGGGCCCCTAGCCAAAGGAAGACCACCAAAGCGGAGGAGGAGGGGGTTATGATCAGAATGTAGCCTGCAGAGAACTTCAAAAAAAGCTTCCGGGAAAGTAATGTGCCAATCAACATTAGCAAGGCTTCTATCAAGTTTTTTGGACAGAATGCGGATGCCATTGTGATTATGATGCCAAGTAAAACGACCACCTGTTGTTGAAAGATCAAGGAGGTTGCAATTGTTCATAAAGTTTGAGAAGAGGGCTGCTCTATTTTGATGAAAAATGCCACCTCTTTGGTTACTAGGAATGAGAGTTTCATTAAAATCACCAATAAGCATCCACGGGCTAGTAATGTTGTGACTGATGTTAGTGAGGTAGGACCATAGGTTAGGGCGCATGGTGTGGTTGGGGCTTGCATAGACACAGGTACAGGTGGTGTAGGCATCTCCCCTTTGGATAGAGAAGGTTATGGAATATTGATTGTGATGAAGGATGGTTGAGGTAGTAGTAGTAGCAGTTTGTTTAAGGAGCCAAATACCTCCTGAGTGGCCAATGGCTTCAATGATGTGAACAGGTGTGTAACCTAAACACAAGGGTTGCACAAGGGTTGGCTTGAATTGATGAAATATCTTTGGTCTTTGTACTTGATGCGTGTGACGTGGTAGGAGTTAAGGTCTGGTCCAAGAATTTTGTGTTGGCTTTTGTCAGGAGTGGGCCAAGCTGGTCGGTTGAGGAAGAGAGGATGGGTCCAACGCTACTCTTGTTGTTGGGGAAATTAAGGTTATTTTCAAAAGGGTCTTCATCCTGGCGCCGTCTTATAGTCTCCATGTGATTTTTGATCACACGTGGGGCTGCATTGAATAATGGTTTGGGAATATTTTTATTGGTGACTTGATTAGGTTTAACATGGTGGGCCAGTTGGGATAAAGGTTGGAATCTGTTACTTTTGTTGTTAACGTTTTTGGGATTGTGAGTGGGGCCAGGCTGAGACTTTTTCTTCCTAGTAACAAGCATCCAATCACCATGAAGCTCATTTATTTCCTCATCATTGCTAATAATATTTACCAAATCAGTTGAAGAATCATTTTGATTTGGCATTAAACTCTTACCATTACTGGTGGCCGGACTTGAATGCGCAGTTGCCTGTTGGGTGGAAACCGGCAGCTGACTATTTCCTTGGGTGGCGGCGGCTTGGTGAAAGGTGGTGGATTTTTGTGTGCAATTTCTTCCCAGGTGACCGTAGCAGCCACAATTAGTACAAATCAGATGAAGCCCTTCATATTGAATTTTGTACCAATGCCCCGTTCACCCATATTTTCCCAACCACCAAAGCAGTGAGATCAACTTCGACACAAACTCTTGCAAATTTTCCTCTTTCTACTTTCAGAGTGTTAGTGTCCACTTTTATCGAGCGGCCGATTGCAGAAGCCATAGCCAGAAGGAAACTTTCATCATAATAAATAAGATTTAAACCAGGAAAACGTACCCATACCACAGTTCTTTCCACTTTAGCATTTGGCGAGGCGAATTCCGGGGACCAATGTGATACTGCCAGGCAATGGTCGAAAATCATCCATGGACCTCCTGTAATGACTTTTTCTTTGTTTACTTGGTCGAACTTAACCATATAGAAGCCATTGTCGTTATCCATGATCTCAAAGTCGCCTTGGGTTTTCCAAACTTTGTGGAGACGCTCTTTCATGGTGTTGTAGCCGAGGTTTTTCCCTGGTAATTTCACGACTAAAGCATCCTTCCAAGGGGTGCAGAGTTCTTGGAAGATTTGGGGTTCAAGATAAACTTTGGGTAGGAGGCGGTTTCCATTTTCAAGCTCAATATGGACAAGTTTTTGTTCAATCATATCATGTTTTTCGCGGATAGGGAGTTGTTGGGAGGATCCCAAGAGTTTATCACAGAATGATAGCTTAGGGGTAGATGGATCGGGAGGCTTTTCTGTGTGTTGAAGGTTAGGATCGTTTTGAGTGGAGAAGACAAAATCGTTGCTCATTGCACTCATTCTATCGCTTGTGCTTATACTTTTCTGTAGAAGTTTGCAATCATGCATATATATAACATGGGGTAAGATTTAATTAGAAAAAATAAAACGCTCACTTTTAGAGTTTTCAATCTTATGAATGGAAACTCTAAAAAAAAAAAAAACTTATGAATAGTATTTATTTAGGTAGCACATTAATCATTTTTAGTGTTCTGAAAATGTTAGGAGTGTCTTTTCATTTTATTTTTTTCCAAGATATTTATTGTTGTCGTCTATATTATATTATATTAGATAGATATAGAATTTTATTAGTCTATAGAACCAAACAAAAAAGAGTTTTATTAGAGCATCTTTAATTAAATATGGTATATACAGCCAATTTTACTTTTTTTCTTCCTCAAGTTTTTCTAATTAAATATCAGTGAACGTTTTAGTTTTGCATCATTAACATCACACATTAAATTGATATAATGGAGATAAATAATGAATTTTAGAATAAGAGAGTGGAGAGAGTGAGAATAAGCTCTTTTAGAAGTGCTACATAGACATAATGTTTGCTTATGGTTAACTCAAGTTTCCTTTAAAAAGATATATAGATAGTACGAGGAAATGTCTCGCATTTTATACTTTCGGTTACACACGTGTCAACAATTTTTATGTTATTCCTTGACAAAAGAACTATTTATGTTAAATTTGTGTTATTATTAAATTAAAGGGTTAAATATGTTTTTGATCCCTATAAATATGTCAACTTCAAATTGACAAGAGTAATCCCACGTTTAAAAGGTTAAATTTAATAAACATGAGTTCCACATCGGAAATTTATAGGGTCCATTTGACTCGAGAGTTTTGGAGGGGAGGGGGGGAGGAAATATATTTAATTTAAAGTGTTTGGTTCAATTTTTAGACGGGGAGGAGACATGAGAAGTTTTATTGCACTGTCAAAATTATCCTTAAAATAATTTAAAATCTCATTTATTATTATTAGATTATATTATCCTTGAAACAACTTTTATTATTATTAGGTTATATTATTTTGTAACAACTTTTGTTCCATATTATTAACAATTTTTTTTTATAACAAATTTTATTACTACTTGTAACAACCTTATTACTAATCTATTATTCCATCGTCTACATCGTGTTGTTATCGATTACATCGTTATTGTTTCGTTACTTTATTATTCTTATTTAATTAAGTTTAAGGGTAAAACAATAAAATAATTTTAAAATTCCTCCCCTCCCCTGGTAAACCAAAGACATTTTTAATTAAAATATTTATCCTATCTTCCCCTTCGTTAAAATCCCTCCCCCTCCCCTCCTAATTCTTGAACCAAACGGACACTTAGTAAAAAATGGGGAGTGAGATCATCTATATAACAGTGTAGCGAAGAATGCAAACATGTATGGCGGTGGGAATGGATTTATTATGTTGTAACTAACTAATATTGTTGCATCTAATCTAACATCTATTACCCATTTTTTGGTGATTTTGAGACCAATTATAAGAGGTTTTTGGAGCTTTAATAGTTAATTTTTTTTTATCTATTGGTTCAATTGATTTGAGCTATCAATTCGAATCTATCAAGTCGAACTGAGTTTTTGTGAGCTTGAATCGAGCCAAGTTTGAGCTGAAAAGAATGTTCGTGATGAACTCGAGTCAGGTTTTGAGCCAATCTAATTTTTATCGAGTCGTGCGGAGCTCGACTTATTTCCATCCCTATCTCTAACGTTGTAGTTTCACTTCTCTTGATTTACACTTTTTAATATGTTTCTGGGCTCTTTTTTTTTTCTTTCTCTTTTTTACATTTTAAGTTGCATTGTATTTGTGGTTCCTTTTAAATATTATAGTAAATTTAGTTAATAATTGTTAATGAGTTGTTAATGTCAAAATATCCATAATTATAAATTTAAATTTAAATTTTTTTGACAGAAATAAATTTAAATTTCTTATATTTGAGTTTTAATAAGTTATATCAAATTAAGAAACAAATGAGGCATAACTTCATTCTTAATTTATTTTCACAATCATCTTTCCAATTTTTGTCTCCATAATTTACCCTAACACTTTTACTCATCTTTATTATTTTCAAGTGAAACATGACCCCAAAATTTTGTACAAAAATGATCCCAAAATTTAACAAAACCTAATTAGATCTTAACTAGCACAGTGATAGTTCAAATAGCTTAATAAACAAGGAAATAGTGGCAGTTATAAGATTACTACATACAATTTGATATTGCTTTTTACTTTTCCAATTGTTTAAAATTAATTGTTATCAACTCACTCCTTAATGATAAAAAGATAGATCAAAGATCCTGATTTAAATCCTAGTACTGCCTTTAGCGAAAGATAGATAGTAAATGTTTCTTGAACACTAAGGTCTTCTTTGTAGTGAGGCACTATTATATTCCTTCATCTAAATGTTTAAGAAAAAAAATTGTTCTCACTATTATTTCTTTCTTAAAGTTGTTTCCTTTTGGCTCATAACTTTTTTTTCTTTATGGTTGATGAGTTGCTAGTGCGTGTAATGCATGTGACAGCAACAACTTTTTTCACATTTAACCAAAATGAGTATTGCTTAATCACAAAGGAGCAAATGGAACCAAAAAACAATTGGAAAAATTTTATATGATCAAAAGTTGAAGACTTTATGAAAAATAAACACAGCACAAAACACAATGAATTGTACTCATCATTGCTATATGGCAAAAGGCTTTGCCACAATCTAACCATAATTTTTCAAGCCTCAAAATTCTTATAGCTATCTATAGCCATGCCAATGAACCATGGCCAAAGCCAACAATCCACAAGGTGGTACAAGCTATGCTTTATACCAACAATAGGTGACAGTTCAGATGATTCTGACACAGAATCTGTAATCATAGCTCCAAGTACTCCAACTCCACATCCAGCACCGTCACCGCCGAGTCCGGAACTTGAAATCAACTGGCTTTGTCCACCACCACCACCTCCTCCACTTCCTTTTTTTACACCATCACGACTATCAGTACGATCAGTACCACCGCTACAATTTCATACTGCAAACTCAGAACCTCAAATCAATCAGCGGTCTTCACAACCGTCGCTACTGCCATCACAACCATCAAATCCAGAACCTCAAATCAACTGGAGTTTTCCTCCACCTCCACCGCCACCACCGCCTTTTTTTCCACCATCACCAACATTATTACCACTAGAATTCCCGGCTTCAAATCCAGAACCTCGAGTTAACCTGCAGTATTCACAACCACTACCACCACCGCCATTACCACCACAAGATCCATGGAATCACTTCATTAATACTTTCCCTTCTTTGACCACACAAGGTCAGTCTGATGACGATCAAAGTGAGTTCCTTCGAATTCCAGATAACGTTATCGATGCTATACATATGGTGAGAATATCAAAGTTGCATTTAAAAGATGATCTCTCTCACTGTCCTATTTGCATGGAGGAGTTTAAACTTGGTGACCAAGCATGCCAGTTACCCTGCAACCATATATTCAAGTTCGAATGCATTCTTCGTTGGCTTAACACGAGCAAAACCTGTCCAGTTTGCAGGCTTCAGTTAGATGGTTTTGTAGGACAAGGTAGTTCTTATGACATAGGTGACGATGAAGAGAGTTTGGACCTTGAACCACAAATTCCACTACAAGTAACTAATAGTTTGCAAAACCTTTTTCAATCTTCTGTGGATTCTCAAGTTACAGAAGATGATGCAGGTGAAAACTCTGATGAAGCTGAGTATGACAGTGCCTGTGATGAGTTAGGTTGGTATTAATCAAAGTATTCCTAGTTCACAAATTCAACTATAAGGGATGTAAATTGATGCTTATATCATATATGGACGGTTGTAATTTTGAGATGAATCGTATGATATACCTGACTTGTATTGCAATTTGGGTTGATTGTTAGTTTGAATGATGAGTATCTATAACTGATTTTAGTGGTTTTGTTCAATGAACAATTTCCTACTTTTAATTCGATAGTGAAATTTCTCGAGTCTATAGCAATATTGCATAGATATATAAGAGGTGTAATCCACATGTTTGATTAGGTCCTCCAACAAGAAAAACTCTCACATTTAACTACTTATGTCTGTCTAATATGAAGTACTGATAGAAACACTTAACACTACACGTAAGCACCGACAATAATTTTACAAAATAGAAGTGGTTAATGTAAGTTGTAACCACATGTATCAGTGTTGTGTCAGTGTCGGATATTGACACGTGACGGACATCAAACTTGCCTTAAATCATCGATGCTATGTATTGAAATACTAACTATATAAGTCTATATATGCAGCATTTCAGCTACATTTTATTATCAACTGACCATTTGGTCTATCAGAAAAGCTGTGCTGCGACTATGAGTAACATTAACTCAAGAAAGAAAATATTTTTCAGTAAACGATGTATTAGAGAAAAATGTTTAACACAAATTGCACAAAACAGAAAGAATAACGATATTTTAATTTCATTTATCAAATCAAATTTGTAATGAATTATCTCCACTTCTGTGCCATACATTCTCTCCAGTAAGTGGCACAATTAGAATTGAAATTTCAGTCCCTCAAATCATTGTGATCTTTACAAGTGTCTGGGCTGATGGTGAATATTAGCATGGAATCCTTCTGTGTATGGTGTGTTCTTTAATATCATCTTCAGTAAATTTTATTTTTTTTGAATAGCAAATTTTATTCATGACGAGAAAACGCAAGAAGCATTAAACTCGCGGATAACGGGAAAAATACAATAAAGATGCCGCATATATACGGTACACCTTAAAAACCTCCCAACCCCATTTGGACGTAACCGGTTTTGAGGCCGGCATATACATACGCAAAACACGAACACATACCCCTGCCTCACTACCTTAACACCAAAAAGCCAATTCCAGCAGAAAAAACTGCTGAATACTGCTGCTGATACAAACGGCGCCCCAACCAATAGCAGAAAAAAACAGAAAATTCTGCACCCCACCAGCAGATGCACGCAACAAGGAAGCAGCTGCAGCGACAGAATCCAAACCTGGGCAGCAGCAAAACACGGGGACAGCCCTGTTGCTCAGGATATCACGGCCGTATAAGAGGCCTCCTAAGGCACCATTGTGGATTCCAACACCACTCAAAAAATAAGCAAACCAGAATGTACATCCTATACATCACCCATTTCCAAGCCAACACCTTCACTTCCTCCACAATAACATCCACCTCAAAATTAACATCATTAAAAACCTTGTCATTCCGGGCTTTCCAAATAACCCAAATAGTTGCTAGCCAAATAATCCCCATACCTTTTTTCACATTCTTATTTCTTTCCCCCTCACTCCAACACTCCCAATGAACAAAGAGATTATGAGGAAGAGGGAAAAAACGACCAAGCCACCACATTATCTTAAGCCAAATCGCACCCACTTCGCAATGGAGAAAGAGGTGAAGGACGGATTCCTCCATCCTATTACACAACACACACAAAGAGTGTTCCCCCGGCTCAATCATCTTCAGTAAATAACATTTTAAATATCACAAATCTCACACGATTAAGGCTTATTAACGGTAGAGCCAAAAAAAATAGAACTGAAAATTACTGGAGGGATACAAAACAATGCTCCAATTCCATTCATTTGATTTTTGCAGTTTTCAAATTTTGCCATGCATTATTGTTATAGCGCCACTATTGCTACCATTTGACAATACTTTGTACTAAAGAGCAAGCAGGAAACAGAAGTGATTTGTTCCAATTCTCTGCTACGATAAAGCACCACTATTTAACAATACTGGATTTTTCAAAAGATGAAATAGTTGGCTAACAATAAAAAATACATTACTTACGGCAAGGTTATTTAGATCAGAGATGAGAATTTTTTGTAGATTGTCCGACACTACGGTGCCTAGATGCTCTCCATGCCGTTTTACAGTGTCTTCCTTGATCTGGAATATCAAGATTTTTCAGCTTTATAATTCAAGTATAAAAATTTAAATGGACTATGGAAGCATTCGGTCATCTTTACCTCTGAAAGCAATAATTCTGATGTTTTATGCAATATTTCTGCAACGAATCGCCCTACCTCTGCAAAAGAGCTTGATGAATGCTAACTGGTTTCCCCTTTGTAACATTCTTACTAACAGATGGCTTGACAACTTGTGCTGCTTCACAAAGACTGACATATTAGCAACAGCAAGGTTTTTTACTCTTGTTACGGATCACTTGGATCTTCAAGCACTGAACATAAGATTTTATGAACATAGAAACTTGTATATTGAAGAAAAAAAAATCAGCCTTTGTGAACGTTTTTAACAAAACATCGGGTTTATTTTTTGTTGGTCCACATGACACTTGGAATTTTGGTTTGGTTTAACTCAACCCTATAAAGCCGGCTGGTAGAGTAGGGAATGCCTCCCCACATATATACTTATTTCCGAGCCTTATTTTATCCAATGTGGGAATTTAAACACACCCTCTCTGGACATCTAAAGTCTAAAGCATGACCTAAGTAACTTAATAACGGGAGATATGGTAGCGAGTGATTCAATGGATCTTGGATAGGCTTTGATACCATCGTAGAATTTGGGTTAATTTTGTTGGGGAGTCCAGCGAAATACAGGAAACAACAACAGGCTACTTATCTGGGCCAAGAACAGAGTTCATGTATTATGTACTAGCTCATGCGTTTTGCTTATGTTACTTGTTTTTACTTAAAAATGACATTTTTATCGATCATGTATCTTACGATTCATAAAAATAATTAATTTCAGAAAATAGGTCTTCCAGTACACGTACTTACCTCGATTTGATAATCATATTCCCAAACAAAAATCAAGTTCCTACTAGAATCGAATCAGCCAACCATGACCAAAGGAACTCCCTCACTTAACGTATTACATCGCCTATTCATCTTATGCTAAATTCAAAATCATTTGGCTTATAGATAACATTCACATTAAGCAAGATTGTAAAACTTGGCTTGCTGTTGTTTTTTCAGATCCATCTCAAATAATGACGTATTCAACACAAAATTGTTTACTTTTCAGATGCAAAGTAAATAAAAAATAGAAGAAACAGTTAAACATATCACACTATGATTTATACATCAAGAGAAGGTGACATTCTCTTGCAATACTATCCAGGTAGAAAACCATGCAAACATGAATGAACATTGAAATCACATTTAACAGAATTTTTACCTGAGACTACTGGACTTATTATCAACAGAATCATGGTTTTCATCTGCAGGAACTTGTGGTGAAGGTTGCATTTCGGACTGTTCAAGCATAACTATTGAGCTCGATGGAACTGGTGCAGCTAGATCAGGAGGCTGATCTTTGCTCAAAATCAACATACAATGGATCCCTTCCGATGGACTTCAGAAATTTGTCAAGGTCATGAGCATTTAAAGCTGCAAGTACATCAAAATATTACCAATCACAACATTTAATCTAATTAAGAGTAACGAACAATGGACCTGAACGCTGTTGTCATACATCAAACTAGTTGAGCCAAAATATATCATAAGGATATAGAATAAAATATTAACATTTTATCTTATTTTTTTTATTATGAGTTAACATTAAAGTAATAGTCAAGTAACATCAGCCGGCGACAACAGAGAACAGACAGATCATAGAGCATGATCAAGAAACCACTTATGAAAATTAAAGACAGACATTTGTTATCAACAAAATTCTGAGATAAAAAATCTAAAAAATGATCGTGCGTGATAAAATTGATCGCCATAGTAAATTTCAACTGATGCTTTTTATTTCATAGAAACAATCTTATAGACTATTGTTTCTAATTTAATTCCATTGGCAACAGAATCAACGAGTTCTTCTTCTGCCTTTGTTAAATTCAAGAACATACAACAAGACTGAACTTTCAACAGAATTTTAGCAAAGTTAGCAAGCATAAATTCCACAGGAATTAGGAAGAAAACATTTTTAACTGAATCACTGAATTGCAAGTTATGAGAATTATAGTCCAGGAAAGTAACACTATTTTGCAAGTGTGTTCTTCATTCTAGTAATCAAACTTATATCTCTTCTCAATTACAGTATCAGCAAACCTAATCCAGGTTTCTAATCCAGTCCAGACCATTCTCTTTATTCAGCACGGTTTTCGTTCAAAAACACCATCACTCGCATCTGGACCACCAAAAGTTTAAGACTCTGACGACCAAGTTTAAGACAACAAAGAGATCCACAAAATATGAGATGCAGCAACGTTAAAATGCTTGGTTACAAAATTCAGTTTCACTGATTTCATATTCTTCCAACTTGTTAGCAAATAATTCAATCATGCTCTTTAGGTCATAAAATAAAGGTTTCTGATGTCTCTGGCCCCAATGCGTCCGTGATTGAAGGATCATCAGCCGCATTTGATGTGATTCTATGTAACATCAAGGACCACAATGGCATTTCTCAACCGCCACAACGATTTAAAACCATGTCATATATATACTTGAACAAAACAAAAGGAACAAGGAAAAGTTTTTTAAGCCTTGAATTTCTCAAACATACTGTTCAAAAATAAAGTTTTACTCAGCTCACCAGTCACAACCTAAATTTCCAACATACTTTTCCTGTATGTAACAAGTGGATTGGAAATTAGAAAAATTAAATACAAAAATAATATGAAAATAATATACATAATATAAGCTACATTTTTAAAAGGCTTATTACCCCTTCCTCAACTGTCAAAATAATTGGATGCTCAACTTTGAAAAATTAATCTGAAGCTCCTGAGAAACACCCCAATAAAATGAAAATAATTCAGTCCAAGAAAAATGATAATCATAAAATATAATTACCAAATAACATTAACAGTGCATCATGCAAATGTAGGTTAATGATCATCATAAGAAATAAAAGTGTATGTTGAGGTGATCATAGAGTGCATGGTGAATGAACATAGAAGAATCAGTTTATCAAAAAGGGTGAGTAATACATCATATGGAAGGTACATAAATATTTTATTCAAAAAGGGTGAGTGATACATCAAATGGAAGGTACATAAATATTTTATTCAAAAAGGGTGAGTAATACATCAAATGGAAGGTACATAAAAATTAAGCATGCCCAGATGAATTTTTTTTGGGAAAATTCAAAATAAAATGCAGAAGAGAAAGCAAAGAGAGAACCTTAACCGCGCAAGAAGCTGTTCCTTTGTAAACCCATTTTTATTTTTATTTTTGGAGTAAAGATTAAAAAGCCAATTTGATCATGTTTCAATTTAATTTTTAACAAAAAAATAATAATATTTAAATTATTCCTTAATTTTTTTATGTATAAAGAACAAATTTTTCTCTTTGCTAATTTATAGACCTAATTGCACTTTTGGCCATTTAACTCTTACAAACCCGCGATTCTAGCCCCTCAACTTTCAAAACAACACTTTTGGTCCTTTGGTTTTAGCAACTTCTACAAATGTGACGCCCCATTAATTTTGACCAGATCAACATCGGTGTTGGAGGCCAAAATGTCTGATTTGCGTAAGCTAGGAGGTCAAATTCGTCAGTTTGTGTAAGTTGGGGGGACCAAAAATGCGATTTTATCGGATAATAAAATACACATGTGACATCTGAGTCATTAAATTTAATGTTCGTGTATGCGTTGGCCTAGTCAAAGTCAATATGGACGTCATTTTTTATAAATGAGCTAAAATTGCTATTTTGATAGTATAGGGTCAAAATCATCGGTTTGTGAAAGTTGAGGGACAAAAAATACAATTTAGCCTAATATATAAAGAATAAATTAGTATTGATAAACTAATTTATTCTCGAATTTAAAAATATCATGGATTAATTGGAGTATTATTTTATCGGAGACTAAATAAAAATAAAATTGTCAAAACCAAATTCAGTTTTTACGTTTTTTTAGGGTTAAATATGTGTTTGGTCCCTATAAATGTTCAAATTTTTCATTTTAATCCTCCTATAATTTTTCTTTGATTTTTAGTCCGACAAAAGTTTCTCATCACCAATTTGTGTCCATCTTTTTCCTTCAAAAAAAAATAAAATTTGTGTCCATCTTTTAAGTTAATCCGTGTAAATCATTCGAAATTTTGAATTTTTTTCCCAGTAATGTTTAGCACATTATAGAATTCTATCTTGCGGTATGGGGTCATGGTCGTAGTGCTACTCGAGGAATAAATTGGTTGAGTTGGGAGAAGTTATCAATGCACAAGTCCTATGGAGGTATGGGTTTCAAAGACCTTTCGGCTTTTAACTTGGCTATGTTAGGTAAGCAAGGGTGGAAATTCCAAATGGATACCGAGTCCTTGGTGTCACGTATTTTTAAGGCTCGTTATTTCCCCAACAACTCCTATCTTACGGCCACAATTGGTCACAACCCAAGTTACGTGTGGCGTAGCATTCTTCCAGCCCGTTTTATTGTTCGAGGTGGGGCTCGGTGGAGCATTGGATCCGGTAATTATATTCCTATCCTTGCTGAACCATGGTTACTAAATGGGGAGAGCATTCCTGGTGACATTGCAGGCGCTTCTTTTGTCCGTAATATGTCCATTAACAGTCTGATGGATCCGACTACTAAACGGTGGAATGAGCATGTTGTTAGGGAAGTTTTTAGTGAAGATCTTGCTGCAAAAGTTCTGAACACTCCTCTCTATGAACAAGTCCAACACGACAAGTTAATTTGGAAAGCGGAAAAGTCTGGCCGGTATTCCGTTCGAAGCGCTTATAAGTTGTGCGTTACTGAATCTCATCTTCATGTCACGGGCTACTGGTTGGGGATTTGGAAGCTTAAGGTTCCACCAAAGATTAAGAATCTAATGTGGCGCATGTGTCGGGGATGTCTTCCAACCCGTGTTCGCTTGCTTGATAAGGGTGTTCAAGGCCCCACTCAATGTGTCAGTTGCGACTCTAACCATGAGGATTTAAATCACATCTTCTTCGAATGCCCCTCTGCTGTTCAAGTTTGGAATATGGCAGGTCTATGGCAATCCATTCGACAGGCCATGGCAGCATCACCTTCTGTCATTGACAGCATTTTTTCTCTCTTACAATCTTTATCTGTGACTCAATCACAAAGGTTAGCAGCACTCTTTTGGAGCATTTGGAAGCGAAGAAATAATAAAGTGTGGGAGGATGTTACGGATAATTGTGCAACGGTGGTAGAGAGGGCGCGTTCCATGACCGAAGAGTGGAAAATTGCAAACATTCCCGTTGTGCCTGACCAAACTGCGGTCTCTGCAGGTTCTGTAACAGCAGCTGCTGCTGCAGTCCCTGCTGGTTCAGTTTCAGCACAAGTGAGATGGCAGCCACCTGCTTCAGGCCGGTTGAAATGCAACATAGACGCCGCGTTTTCAGCCCATCGCAACCGCACCGGAATTGGCATCTGCCTTCGTGATGAGGAAGGAGTTTTTGTGTTGGCTAAAACTGTTAGTGATGATGGCGTTTATCCGGTTGACATAGGTGAAGCCTTAGGTCTTAATATTGCCTTGCAATGGGTGAGTGATATGCAACTTGACAACATACACTTTGAGGTCGATTCTAAAACCACAAAAGAGGCAATTTATGCCGGACGGGAAGATGTATCCAAGCTTGGTAATATAATCACGGCTTCCCGGACATTACTCTTCTCTAAATTCGTCAGCTCTCGGGTGGAGTTTGTTAGGAGACAAGCAAATGCGGTTGCTCATACTCTCGCAGGAGAGGCCACATTTCTCGCTAGTCCGTTACTTATTCTGTTATACCCGGTTATATTGAAACTTTGATTATTAATGATATGCTATAAGCACATTTCCCTAAAAATAAAAAAAGAATTCTATCTTGCAAAATTTTAAACTTTTTATAACAATAGATAAATTAAATATGTTTTTGGCTCTTAACAAATTTATTTACCAATGTACAAATTTATTTTTAAAGAAATATGAGATAATACTTCACTTTAAAATTTATATTAAATAATAAGTGTGAGGTTAAAAATTATCATAAATAAAATATACAAAAATCTTAAATGATTTATAAAAACAATGTTTTATCATTAAAAACCGAAAATGAGTAACCACTATTAAATCATAGAGCATACACACTTAGATCTAAATACAAATATTTATAAAATAAATTATATATATATATATATA
>Ga0228710_1005340_pt1 | contig 19984 bp, 14 predicted proteins | sample MedpolnodulmetaG_FD_177995 | JGI IMG/M metagenome (GOLD analysis project Ga0228710, IMG submission 177995) | Root nodule microbial communities from Medicago polymorpha collected in Santa Monica, California, United States - pink nodules | ecosystem: Host-associated > Plants > Roots > Nodule... | reverse complement strand
AGTACTTTGATTATGGATCCTGCACACTTGAACAAATTGTTTAGCATATCCAATTGATTATTTTTAATACCTTGTTATTGTCAAAACTCAATAGGTGACTTGTGAAACACCCTTGTTCCAACAATGGATAGTTCAGGAATGGAGGGTGCAAGATGTTGATAGTTAATGTCAACTCATTTCGTTGGCATTTGGTTTTCCATTTTAATATTTGATGGCCTAATTTGCTATTTCTTTCTCTAAAGTTCAAAAAATTTCATTGTATTTTTTTAAAAATTACTTTCCCCACTTTTGAAATTGTTCACATTCTCAACAATAGTTGAAAAGAAATAAACAATTTCTTTTCCTTTTTGCGGTAATTTCAAACTTAAAGCCATGTCTTTTTCTCTTTGTAGGTTATATTTTGAAGAACGTGAACTTGAAATAAAATAAAAATTAATATCTAAAGTTTGTTTGAATTTTGAATTACATTAAATTAATTACAAATTATTGACTTGGTTTGTCGATGTGAGTTTATCTTAGTTAGTTTAGATATTGTATTATATATGTAGGGACTGGAGTTAAGACTTTGGATTCCCTATTTATTCATCTTAAGAGATGACTTCTAGCCAATTAGATACCTCATAAAGAAATTATAAAATTTGATTATGTCTCCACCTTTAAAATGTTATTTGTAATCACCTTAATTTAATTTAGTATTGACTTTACTTATTATGACATAAACTATACAATTAAAATTTATTTTTGGGAGATGTAGATAGTTTCATGACCATTAAATGAGAAATGTTTTATCACTATCGATGTGATATATGCAATTTTCGACTAAACATGTTTTCCAAATTTCAAATTAATAATGCTAAATTTGTTTGTATGATATACAATTGATTAGGGCCAATGTTCAATTTAAAATATGTAAAAATCGTATTAGGATTCTGATTAAAAAACACCCCTCAAAGATTGGATAGTATAATTTTTTTGAATGTTTTGCTTGTAGGTTTTATCCATACATCCTTATCCTAATGCCATTTTTAAACTAACTTTTTTTTCCCATAATAAGTTTTCGCTTGAATTTACTTAGATCTGTACCAACTTCACATTAATATTGTTCTCCTCTTACAACAACCACATTGTTTTATCAAAAAAAATGAAGATATACTTTCTAAATATTTTTCTTACAAGAACTTGATGTCTACTTTTCCATGTTAAAAGGGTTTGTATCATTGTTTGCTCAACAAGTAATTAAATTAACTTGTAGTGATGTCACAGCAGTATCAACTAAAACCATCTTGGACGATCTGCTAAGTTGTATCTCCTTGCATCCCCTAACATTATATCATTATATCATAACTTGTGCCTTATTTTGTTTCTTAACTCAATTATTATGTACACTTCATGCAAATCAAAATGTAGTTGGCTTGTTATTGATCAAATATTGAGTGTAATCCTTTTTTTGATTGAAAGTTAACAAATGTATATGTATATTCACATGAGATGTTAAATAAACTTCAAAATATTTCATTCATTAAACATAAAGGTCAAAGCTATACACCATCCAAAATAACTAGATCTATGACATAAATCAACATATACTTGATGTCATGTAAAATTTAAAATTAGAGATGTATAAATCGACCCTAGCTGATCTTCCATTGGGATGTTTTAACCATCCATACTCATGTCTCTCAAGTTCATACCATCAAGCCTTGTAAAATGTTGTACACATTTCAATTCTATTGTATCAATATATAACATAAATGAATTAGTCTTACAGAAATATAAAACCAATTTTTAAAACTATGACATCATTTATTTCTTTAGTATATGAGTTATTATACATTTAGTTCACTCCTAAGACTTGTATAAGTAGCAGATATTGTAAATTCCTTCAACAATTCATTCAATTAGACCTAACTACTTATGCTCTCTAATTTGATAAATCTAAGCATAGTAAAAGTTTCTATACCATGTGGCGGTAAATGAAATTTTGGAATGACTTATGAATTACATTTGGTTTTATGGTAGCTTCTGCTACTATAGTTTTTTATTTTGATTCACATTACAATGAATTTGATTAATAGCTATTTCCTTCTGGTAATAGCAAAATATACGGCGAATGACATTAATGTAGATTTTGCTGATATTTTGTTTTTACTTTTACTATTTTCAGATTTTTCTTGGACCACAATTATTGTTTTTCAATAGAGACTTCAAAAGGAGATGATTCAGACACTCAAACAAGCGACTTACAAATTTATTTCAAATTAGGTTTTTTGATTTTTTTTTTTTTTTTTTACAAATCTTAACTTGATTTTCACACTTAATAAAGTTTCAATTAATTTTGAATTTTTCACCTCATTTTATTTACTAGACTATTATACAAATAGGCTTAATATCATCATTATTTTGTACCACTAGCTATCGTGATAATTTTTGCACACATTATTGCAAAAGCACGACAAATAATTAATTTGAAAAAAGACAGACAATTCAAAGGAATATATTTAATGCGGCCTATATGATATGAACTTGAAAGGTAACTACAAAATTAAATGATGAAATGATAGAATGCAATAGCAATACAAGAGTTGGGTCACAAACTACGAATAACAATAAATTGATCATTGATGCATGATTGACAAGAACTTCAAACCCTAAACCCTAAATTGATCCGACAAGACAACAACATATGAAGTTGGAAACTGAAACATTAATAATGGCTATTAAAGGAAGGTGCTAATTAAATTAAACCTAAGTCTGTCTTTTTTTGACTCAAAACCTAAGACTATTTAAACTAAAATAATATTGAATTAACAGCACAATAAACCAATGGCAACAACATTTGTGAATAACCTCAAATTAAATTAATCAAGGACAAGGGTGAAGCCCACCACCGCAATCCAAACTTCCAACACCGCCACCCAAACCACCGCTAACACCACCTAAGCCTCTAGCTCCACCCACGCCTCCAACTAATCCAACTCCTCCGACACCACCCACGTTTCTTTCACTTGTGATTGAGCATTTGAAACTCTCTAGCTTGTGTGCTTGAGCAAATGGAAATATCTTACTTGTGAGCTTGAGAATTTGTAATATTTAGTGACTATAGTGAAAGTCCCTTGAAAGTGCAAGGGGACTGGACTACTCTTAGTTTGTGGGAGGAACCAATATAATTGTTTTGTGTCTCTCTATGTGTTTATATTACTCTACTACATTCAAGACTTGGGCTCAGAACTTGACTCAATCAGACTATGACTAGTAAAACACTTTGAAAAGGTTTGCAAAGAAAAAAAAAGGTTGGTCTTGACTCAATAATTATGTACACTTCATGTGAATCAAAATGTAATTCTCTTGTTATTGAGTCAATTATTGAGTATAATAATTTTCTTGATTGAAATATAAGAAATGAAAAGGGATATTCACATAAGATGTTAAATAAACTTCAAAATTAATCCATTCATTAAACATAAAGATCAAAGCCATACATCACCCACAATAACTAGATCTATGACATAAGTCAACAAAATATTAAGGTCGGCCTTACATTAACATAATAAACCTTAAACGATGCTACAAGAATTAAACAACATTTGATCCAAACACATTGTACTTTGGTTGAAAACATAAGAAACAAACAATATATTCTAAGTTTCAAAACAATACAAAATAGTTGAAAATTATAAAATTCTCTGGAAGAGTGATTAGTTGTGTTTCTCAATCATGTCATATTTGGTGTAGTATGATTCAGAGTTAGAGCTAATCATAATTCAACTCTTATTGTTGTTGAAATGTTTATCTTGTCTATCATATTGCTCAACATTAGTCATTTTGAAGGTGTTATCTTCAATATTCAGGTAACACATGACTACTTGCATTGGTTTTGTGAATTTTAAATTTTTTGATGCCCTTATACCTGATGTCATGTAAAATTCAAAATTAGGAATGTATGAATCAACCCTAACTGATCTTCCATTAGGATGGGTTAACCATCCATAATCTTGTTTTTCAAGTTCATAATAGCAAACCTTGCAGAATGTTGGACACATTTCAAGTCTATTGTATCAATATATTACATAAATGAATTAGTGTTACAGAAATATAAAATCAGTTATTAAAAACTATGATATATTTTATTTCTTTAGTATATGAGTTATTGTACATTTAGTTCACTCTTAACACTTGTATAAGTAGCATATATTGCAAATCCCTTCAACAATTCATTCAATTAAACGTAAATACTTATGCTCTCTAATTTGATAATCTAAACATAGTAAATTCATACCCTATGGTGGTAAATGGAAGTTTGGAATGGTTTGTTAATTGCATTTGATTTTGTGCCTCTTGTCCATATGTACAAAAATATTGTTATTGATCAAAACATATACAAATTCCTACTAAATGAAGTAAGTTATTAGGGAAATCTATGTTTTGTTGAGCTTGTTGAATATTTTGTATATCTTGCGCACATAAACAACATTTTAATGTAGGTGTAACATGCATTTGTATTGTAGCACAAATGGATCATATATCCATGAAACATGAATGATAAAACCAATTGTAATAGACAAAAACACTATTCATATTATTATCATCAATCTCTTCTTCATTTCAATAGGGTTTTGCACTCCGTATTACAAAATCATTTCATCGCAGGTGAGACTAGTTTATATAAACGTAAATAGATGAGATTCAACAAATTACTAAATGAACTACTTAGTTAGGAACACATGCAACTGAATCAATTAGGTAGTTTAACTACACTAACACTAATCAAAGTGCTTACTATGGATCTTCATCCCAGAAAAAGGCCACAAATGTCCAAATTTCCATACCAAAACATGTGCCCTAAAACCGTAACTCCTAATCTTGACCCATACACCTATGCTGCAACTTCACTTCAACTGCTTCATTTCATATCTCAAACACTAATCATTCATGCGTTCACACAACTCTACATCTCAACAAGACACTCCCACCTCACCTATATCTCAATCCAATGTTAAACCTTCTCACAGTCAACCTAGTCTAAATAATGTCCTTACATTACACCTACAAATCATAACAATGTTGACATACCTCCCACACCTCCGGGAGCTACTACCACATCCCTTACACTTCAAACTGCAGTACATTAAATGCACAAAATTCTTCACCTCCACATCTAATTGCTCCTAAAGAAATGACTACTTCCACAAACTTTCAGTCCAAGCTTACAAATAATACTCATGTGGAAACAAGAAGCATGCAATAAGTATGATATGCTATTTGATATAAAGTTTTAATTGAAATTTCACACCATATCAATGACTTTATATATGAAGTTTAATCGAAAACACGAGTAAAATAGACAAACCAACATGTAATTATTAAAATGTTTAACCTTTTTGAAGCCTCGCCAATTGAAAAAGACGATGAAGTAAAAGGGAAAACGAAAATTGCGGAATTCTTGGATGAGTTTTGGTAGTTGAAATATAGGTTCTGTTGAAGAAGACTAGTTTGTTGACAAATAAGCTTGGAGAAGACGAGATCTTGGAGAAGGTGAGATCGATTGTTGAAGAAGCCTTGAGGTTTCTAGGATGAACACATTTTTTCTTAATCAAAAGTTTTTAAGCCATTTAATTAATAATCACTTAAATATTTTACTCATTTAATTAAATAATTAATAGTTTATTGAAAATCAGTATCAAAGGAAAACATTTAAAGAAGAAAAAAAACGGTCGAAAACCCACAAAATTAATCCCGATCATTCAATATTTTGTTATTATATTGTGGCTGAAATAACATATTTATTATATATAATTTTTCTATCATGTGCAAATTTTGCACATGTCATATATGTATTTACCCATTATGGAACATTTGAAAGACTGGTTCATATTAGAATTCTTTATATGTTTATTTCTTTTATGGCATAAAGCAAATTGGACTTTGTTTTGGCATATTCGATTGAGGTATTCTTTGATACATTCAAAAACTGAGAATTATCTATAACAAGACCTACAGTTGAGAAGTCTAAGAAAGCTTTAGAAAGAAGACACAAGAAATTTATGAAATATGAAGCAAACTAGATTTGTTAAAACATTTTTTTGATGGTGATGATGATTTTTCTTCATCGATTTGATTGAATTTTGGGTTCGAAGTAACCGATTGATTATGTGTTTGAAGCATCGAAAAGCTACAGAAACTCTTGGTCGCATCTCAACTATATACAAGAGCATGCCCTGACAAATAAAAAAATTGGTAATAATGGTCATTCTCACAAGAATTACGAAGTACAACGGGTTTTGCCATTAGAGAAGAAGCTCTTGCAAACTTAATCAAACTTTGCAAGTGCAAGAATCAATTTAAAATTTTCCAATTCTTGCCACAACTTTCAGGAATGTGAAGCATGCATGATGCAGCAAATAACAATTCACCTTTTCTTAAACATGTCAATTTCATCTTGCAACTTACAAATAAAAAAGATAAATCCTTGGTAGTATCTTTCACATGGGTCATCCCATACCAGCTGCTTTCTTCTATTTCTATTAAAAAAAATAAAGGTTAAACTTAACTACCATGACTCTAATCGAATGTTCAAATAGTTTACATGTACAAATCCGAATTACAGAACAGATAGCTGATGTGATTTTTAGACAACACTAGAATATGCTATTCTGAGATAAATGCATGCACTCAATGATGATGGGTATTATCTCCATCATGCTCAGTCTCTTCTGCATCCTCAAATCGTTCATCATTGATTTCAAGCTGCAATAAATTAAACCAAACGGAAAAAGTTATACAAACAAGTAAATCACAGTTTTCCCGTTGATTTAGAGATGATCATATAAAGGGTGAAAAGTTGCTGATCCAACATTAACAAATGTGAAACAATGTGAATTCAAGACAGAAATGCTAAGAACACTGTCTTTCTAACATTCTAATACTCACTCTTTTATTAGGTGAAACCCACATGGGTCTCACCAATTTACGTGAGATCCATTTCCAAAGTGTGAGACCCACAAGATTTTCACCCAATAAGAGTGGGTGTTAGAGAGTGTGTTAGAAAGAGTGTTCATAGCACTCCTCTTCAAGACATGAATTCAAATCTGACAAGAATATATATGATAAGAATAAGGATATTGCATACGGGTTCTACAAGCATCAACAAATTACAAAGACATGCTTCAACCAATAAGATTATGTTTTGCATTCTTCTCATTTTCAGTAAATCTATATTTCTTCAACATGGCACGTGTTTTACAGCACCATCATAGATGCATCACTTGGTAATCTATATTTCTTCATTTTTCTTGCACACTCTATTTGTGTTCTACCATAAGACATTCAAGTTGTCGTAAAGTGTATCTTATAAGCAAAGGATTATATTGGCAAAAGTATATGGGGATACTAATTGAATCAGACCCTCTCCATTCTCCAACACACTACACCCAAGCACAAACAAGTACAATAAGGAGGCTTGTGAGGAGCATATTTGGGATTATAATGTAATTACTTGTGTAAGTTTTTGAGCTCATGAAATTTGATTATGATATGGTCAGAAGTAGTTTTACGCTACCCAAAATAAATTGTAGAAACAGTTTATACAAAGCATGTGAAGTTTTCCCCTCACTCTGAGTGTAAAAACAGATTTTAGATAAGCAGTTTTACGATAAACGCTCTTCTAAATAAAAGCCGTAATCATGCTGTTCACATTTATACGATAAAACCTACTAAATGAGCGGTTAATCATGTTTACCCAAATGCCACTTAAAGCCCACAGTGAATCCCTAATGACCCATGCCAATCAGCAGAGATGGATTCATGGAAAAACAAATTTTGCCAAATTCAATTGGATCAATGGATTAAGAAAAATGAAATAAAAGTAAAAATACCAAAATGAAAAAGAGCAAGCAAATAATTAAATAAGAGTCATAAAAATAGGAAAAACACAGTTTGCCCATTGATTTAGAGAAATTATCATATAAAGGGTTAAAAGTTGCAGATCCAACATAAGCAAATGTAAAACAATGTAAAGTAAATTCAAAGCATAAATAAGTGGATCAACAAATTACAAATGGATATATTATATAGTTATGATAAAATAAATGCTTCAACCATTAAGATATTGTTTTGGTGTTCTTATCATTTTCAGTAAATCTATAATTTCTTCAACATGGCAGGTGCTTTACGGCACCATCTTTCCCTTAATATTTTTTTTTTCCACTAACTAATTAATTTAGAAAATATTATTCTAGTTTGGGATTTCCGAAATCATAGATGCATCATTTACTAATCATAGAACGTAAAAATGTAAAAGAATAAACATATTAAATAGACTTACACACAACTAATATGTTTGTGTTCCATCAGAAGACATTCAAATTATCACAGTTGATTTTATTAACAAACATTATATTTTCAAAAAGATATGGGGCTGATAATTGACACAAATGATTTGTAGGAACTGTATATACAGATCGTGCATGGAGTTTTCCCTCATTCTCACGCTGATTGAGGTTACATTTGTACGATAACAACTTAACGAATGAGCAGTTGATTTTTGGTAGCAAGTCAACGATCCACATATTGACTTATTAGCAAAAAATGTCACCCAATTAAGCAGGAGTAACTCCATATAAATAAAGAAAATAATATATTATATCAAAAACTTCAGGCTTATGAATTTGTGATTGTGACTAGTATCAAAAACTTCAGACAATTACACATCACAAACTTCCAAAAGGATGGGAAGCACGTCAAGTCAAAGCATCAGACTACCAAGATATATCCGGGTTCGGTGCAGTCAAAGAATGATGCATTTATAGCATTAAGCAACGGGCCACTAGAAAAATATTAGAATTCTCACAATTCAACCTCGCAAATCAGATTCAAAACACAAAGTTGGAATTTGAGTCATCCAATCTTTAATTTAATGTCTCTTATTTACTATAGGCAATGAATGCACTAAATCTGGGTATTGGTAGGGTTATGAGATAATTACAAGTTAGAGCATCGTACCTCAAGGATGTTACGAGCAAGGTCATGATGTCCATTTGAATGTCCAAGAGTATTGGTAGGGTTATGAGATAAATAACCTTCATCCTCTAAAAAAAGAATATATTTTAACAATACTATACTTACAAAAAAAACAGACCATAAAAAGAACAATCCAACGAATGATTAGGATATAAGATTAAAGCCTTGTTACACTTGCCTGCTTCTTCATCTTCCATCTGATCAGCACTGAAAATCCAATTATGTTCTTCTTCTGGCTCCTCTAAAATAACAAAATCAACTTAAGTAACTCACAAAGACAAGAAAAAACAGTGAGCATATTGTTATGAGAAAACACAAATAACACTAACCATTGTTTGGATCTGGATTAAGCTCTGCACACTCACAAAATACTTGAAACAGAGAATCCACTGGAAAACAAGAAAATATATTGTCAGCAGCAATTAGCAAACAGCATGTCACCTAATTACTAAATCATGTGTACAACAAAAGCTTTCTGTTTCACTGTTGGATTTCTGAGTAGGTAGTGGTTTACTTGTTAGTCGCTGTTAGCGTTTTTAAATAAAGGCAAAAAATAGTGTTTATAATTAAACCAAAGCAGGTACAAGCAGTGTTGTCAAATATTGACCATAGCAGCGCCATGGCAGATATCGTGGCAAGATTTGGGCTCTCCACTATGGTCAATTTCAGCCGATATAGCAGGATTTTCCACCATAATCCAAGAAGACAGTGCCACGTGGTGGCTAGTATGGCAGGATTTTGGCTCTTTGCCATCGACAACACTGGGTACAAGTAGTACAACCTCCAGTTCAACAAAACCACTCAGAATGAATAGGATACATTACAACACCAGATGCTGTTACTGCCATATCGAACATCATAAAACAGCAACAATGCACACTGTTTAAAGCCCCCAAAACTGAGGGGTAAACCTCACAAAACTGAATCATGTAACCACTCCACAGCATAACTAACCTCTCAAACCATCATAGTTCAGAATCAGCCCAACAGACCAAACCAGGCCCACCATAATTACTGTTAGTTATTTTTGTATAAATAATTCTTGTATCCTCTCATTTCAGTATTATTTTAATATAAAACTTTGCTCCAATGGAGTTTATCACACCCCACGGACACACACTATCTTCCTATCAATCCTGATACCTAACATAATGTATATAATTGTTGGAAGAAAATGAATATCATACACTGAGTTGGATCAGATGGAATTAGCCTCATCTCTCTGACATTTGATAAATCAAGAACATGATTGGATTCTGAATCTGAGTCGTCAGAATTGAGATCCTCATCTGCCTCCGTTTCAATCTAAACCAAGTAATAAGAATGAGAAAATTGGTAGAGAAAGAGTAAATGCTAAATAAACAGTTTGATGTCGACAACAAACACATACATCTATTTGATTTCTAAAATAATCCGTAAAATTTCAAATGTAGGTCAGATTGGTATTTTTAGGATAATAATATAAAAAGTTCCTTGGTCCCTTGGAGATTTTTTGGGTACAGTACCATATTGCAAAATTTAAATTCACTTCAAAATAATTAAATATAAACAATGACAAGGCACAAAATGATTGGATGTTGGGCACCATACCCAACAAAACTTCAGGGTGCCAAAGTGTTCAACAAAAACAACAACAACAACCAAGCTTTATCCTATGATTTGGGGTCGGCTGCATGGATCAAATTACGCCATAATGTTCTATCATAAACCATATTTCATAAAACTAGGATCAATAAACACAGAAATTAAGGAGGGGTTCTCAACAAAACTAGGATTTATAAACCCATAGCTTGCTTTAGACAAGATTGACACTATTGGCAATCATAAAGTGCAAAGTACCATCACCACCATTAGGTTTGTATCATTTACATTATTAAGAATCACAAATTAAATTGAAATATCTGTTTGAAAAATAATTAAGAAGAAAAATTATTAAAAGAAAAAAAAGAATGAAGCCTCAGTCTAGTATTGTGCATCAGGCACCATATAAGAACGGTTTTTCTTTCAGACGGCACTTGCTATAACAAGTAATCATCATTGGCTTCAGTTAGACTTTATGATCAGATATTTGAAAAGAAAAAAAAAATGAAAAGAACAAGAAAAGTACAATTTTCATTTTGCAGTATGCAATGAAAAATATTTAAGCAGAAAATTTACTAAAGAAAAAAGGATGAAGCCTCAGTCTGGTATTGTGCATCAGGCACTGTATAAAAACGGTTTTTCTTTCAGACGGCACTTGCTATAACAAGTAATCATCATTGGCTTCAGTTAATCTATATAATCAGATATTTGAAAATTTGAAAAAAATGAAACGAACAAGAAGGTACAATTTTTGTTTTGCAGTATGTAATGAAGAATATTTAAGCAGAAAATTTACTAAAGAAAAAAGGATGAAGCCTCAGTCTGGTATTGTGCATCAGGCACCGTATAAAAACGGTTTTTCTTTCAGACGGCACTTGCTATAACAAGTAATCATCATTGGCTTCAGTTAATCTATATAATCAGATATTTGAAAATCTGAAAAAAATGAAAAGAACAAGAAGGTACAATTTTCGTTTTGCAGTATGTAATGAAGAATATTTAAGCAGAAAATTTACTAAAGAAAAAAGGATGAAGCCTCAGTCTGGTATTGTGCATCAGGCACCGTATAAAAACGGTTATTCTTTCAGACGGCACTTGCTATAACAAGTAATCATCATTGGCTTCAGTTAATCTATATGATCAGATATTTGAAAAGAAAAATGAAAAGAACAAGAAGAAAGGGACAATTTTCATTTTTCAGTATGTAAGGGAAAGACAAATGACCTTGTTTTTTAGTATGTAGGTATATAGATCCTAATTTTAGTAGGAAACTACTGAAATTAAGGTTTATAGATCCTAATTTTGTTCAAACCCTCTTTAGTATGAAACCACAAAAATTACAGTTTCTTGCACCTCAGTGGCTCCACACTGCATAGTAACCCACAAGCTTTGATACTTTCGATCAGCTATGGGACTAATTCTTAGGCGCTTAGGTCGCAGATCAAAACCCTTCGCCCCTCTCAAAGTATGTTTTACTGAGATCAAACAAGAGTCAACTCCACACCACAAACACTGCTTATACTACAGAACCAAATCCATTGGGTATTTTAATTTAACCCACATTTCATATTTTAAAGTAACAAATTGATCATTTTCATTTTCTCAAACACAACAAGTATCGATATTTTCCATTGAGATCAATTTGAGTATTTACTCTAAAAATAGAGGGGGAAAACATGGTTATAGCTTATAAGCTATGAAGCACTAACACAAACACAACACTGCCACTCAACACCGGTAATAATTTGAGAAAATGATTTAATTGAATCTAATCACAGTGCGGGTGTTAGTGTCCCACAACACAATGTTATTAACCCACATTTCATATTTTGAAGTAGCAAATCGATAATTTTCAATTTCTCAAATACAAAACAGGTCTCTTTATTGCTAAATTTAAGTATTTAGACTAAAAATAGATGAAAAAAGCTTGGCTATAAGATAGACACGGACACAACAACATGAATTAACTGAATCCAATCACATGAGCCAGTGTTGTGCCAGACGTTTGACACTGGACCAGGGTCATCTCCAAACCACAAATTCAACACTGCTTAACCAACAGAACTCTGAACCACACATTGGGCATTTTAGACTAATTTAACCTACATTAAACATTTTTAAGTAACACAATTTGAAAATTTTCATTTTCTCAAACACAACACATCTTCATGTTTTTAGTCGATATCAATCTTTATCTAATTACATTTACTCTAAAAATATATGATAAAAGCTTAGTTATTATTATTTTTTTGACAGAAGATAAAAGCTTAGTAATAAGCTAGACAGAATACAGCAACACTGACACATCGACACCAGTCAAAATTTGAACAAATGAATTAACTGAGTCTAATCACTTGTGTCAATGTCGTTCCAGACACACTGTTAATCAGAAGTTATAAACCAACTGAACCACGCTCATTGGGTATTTTTAAAACTAATTTAACCCACATTTCATATTTCTAAGTAACAAATTGATAATTTTCATTTTCTAAGTATATTCACTCTAAAACTATATTATAAAAGCATAGTTATAAGCCAGACATAACACAACAACAACGGCACAGGTAACAATTTGAGAAAAACCAATTATGTGAATCTAATCACATGTGTCAATGTCATGTTGTCATACACTGACACATCGACATTGGTAATAATTTGAGAAAATGAATTAAACTAAATCTAGTCACTTGTGCCGCTGGATACTGAACCACCAACAGTGACACATCAACATCAGTAATAATTTGAGAAAATAAATTAACTGAACTGAATCTAATCACAGGTGTCAGTGTCATGTCAACACACATTGGGCCAACAACACTGTAACATGGCCATCAATAATAATTTTTAAAAATAAATTAACTGAATCTAATTACATGTCAGTATCGTGTCAAACACTTATGGAACACTAGACCAGCAACACTGACACGTCGACATCAGTAATAATTTGAGAAAAAAAAATTAAATTAATCTAATCAAATGTGTCAATGTCTGACACAAACACTTGTCGGACACCAGACACGCCTACAATCAGAAGTTACAAGTACCTGAGTATAGAGACAAGGAACAGAGTAAGCCTCAGGATCTCTAGAAACAGCATGAAGAGAAATAGACAAGAAATCAACAGCGTATCCTTTAGATTTATCCACATCACTAACCCATATCACTTGCCTGTAAATCAAAACAACAACATAATTAACAGAAAAAATAATTGTGATTTATGAGTGATTATGAATCATAATTATACTTACTTGGTAGTGATGTAAAGTGTGCCAGGGGATTCACGAGGAAGATTAGCGAGGGCTATGTCGACACCAGGTAGGACACGTTTCAATTCTTCGCCGTTTTCTGTGTCGATTACTGGCTCGCCGCTTATTGCTCTTAACCCTAATGCCATTTGTTTGCTCTCTTTGGTCCGAAATTTGTGACTTGGGGAGACTTTGTTGTGTTGGTTTGTAGTCGGGGTTTTTTAGGGGTTTTATAATGATATTTCAAATCCTTAAAAAAAAAAAATTGATATTTCAAATGAAAAAAAATATGAAATTTCGAGATTACCCGTTCCCATGAATTTAACTCGGTTGGTAAGAACAATGTATAATATATGCAAGGTCCAGGGTACGAACATTGGACACCACAACAAAAAAAATCGACATTACCCCTTTTGTTAAAAACATGAATATCGAAATAATGTTTTTGGCTATTATATGTTGAGTTAAATGTATTTTTGGTAAAGATGTGATGTCAATTACACTTGTGAGGTTTCAGTTAATCAAATGTGAATGTGATGACCCAAACCATTGTATGTTATCTCAGAACCGAAAACATTGTAATCAAATATTTTGTTAGTTTTTTTTATGACATTTTCTTAATTTTTTTATATTAAATATAAGTTTTTTGATGTCATTCGTTCGCTTACATTCAATTTCTTTTATCCAACCTCTTTAGTGAGATGAGTGAGTTAGGGAACTCATTGAATGAGACTATAAAAAAAATCTCTAAAGTCTCCTCTCTCTCTCTCTCTCTCTCTCTCTCTCTCTCTAAACTTCTTGATTAAACACTTTTTCTAAGAACAATTGTAGGATTTGAGATCTAGATTGATGAAGTGCTATAGGATAATTCAAGGTTTTGTTTCATTCAAAAATCTTGGTGGAGCATTGTTAGCCTGTAATTTCGACAGATTTAATTAATGCAGTCAATGAGGTTTGACTTTTTGTTCTTTCAAGAATTAAAGATATTATCTTTAGCATAAAGATTTCGACATGGTCTGGGACTTAGCAATTGAAAGAGTTCAAGAGCTTTGAAGTTCGACAAGAGATAATTCAGAGAGAAGATTGGTCGAAGTCAAGCAGTTGATATCGAAGGGAAAATAATTCGAATTCAAAAGCATCAGTTTCTCATTAGGACGTGGGGGACATGCAGTTTGTAGTCGAGGAAGTGCAGCTTGTGGCGGTGTTAGCCTGTATTTTCGACAGGCTACAATAAATGCAGTCAACTAAGTTTCACTCAAGTTATAAAGAAGTTTGAATCAGTTTGATGCTCAAGCTGGATCGAGTTCGTGGACTTAAAGAGATTTCGTCGTTCAATGGAGGGGCTTCGACGAGCATGCAAGATAGCGAAGAGAAGTTGGTACCAGATAGACGAGCCAAAAACAGTTACTGTCGAAGAAGATATCATTTGAAATTCTAAGAGATACGATTCGAATTTGATGCAGGTCGTAGCTTAATCGGCCTTTAAATGTGTATATATCATGCTTAATCGGAGTGACTCTTTTTGCTTCATCTTTTATAAGACATTGTGTTATTGCCTTCCAAGAACCGCAAATAAACCATTTTGGATATGGTGGTCTAAATGCTAAGGTTAGTTCACTAGAAGGCAATGGTGGAAATTTAACTTTAAAGTATATAGCAAAAAGATATTTATTTTCAACAAGAGGAGGAAATTTTAGTTTGTAGAGTTTTACCAAAAGCTTTTCTTTTAAAGTTTGGGTAGCATATTGCACAGTCCGACTAAGATGTAAAGGATCATATACCGTTTCGAAATAATTTTGAAAAGCTTGAATTTCTCGAATGTGTGTACCTCTTGGTTTCTTCGATTTTTTCTGCAGCGAAGTGAAAGCAGAAATCAGTTCAGAGAGTAAGTTGTCTAGATTAACTTCTTTACTCTTTTCGACGAAATAGCCTCGCCACCAGAGAAAGAATGACTTGTTCCATTCATACGATAGTTTGAAGCAAAGATGACTAAAATTCGGAAGTTTTCCGTTGTACTTTTTAAGGAGAGTTTGCCTCCTAGGTTTCTTTATGACATATTTGGATTGATAAAATGAACAAGGACGAACTTGAACTAAACCGAATTGTCTGGCCACTAGATTTGGCTGATAGCCATAAGCTCCGTAAGAATCTTTCGAAGTATTAGGGGTGGCTCTGCTGGAAAGCATGATGGGAGTTAGATAAGCACTCCAGATAACATTGATTTCTTCTACATGCTCAACATCTTAAGCAGGAAATTTCCTTATGAACCATTCCGGCCCACATGTCCTAATCGGAAAAGGGGCTAAAAGAGGTGTGAAAACATCACAATTCAGAAAGACATTGAAAGCTTATGAGAATTCGATTTGGTTAGTCATGCTTTCTTTGTATCTAAGCATAACAAGTCCAATTCCTCAAGTATATCTCTACTTGCGTGCTTCTTTAAAATCTTTAGAGAGAAAAGCATCTAAATCTGATCCAAAGGTGGCAGAAAGCCACAATTGAAACAACCAGATTGGACCAGGAATAATCAAACTTTTGACCTGACTCCTCATGTCAGCTACACCTTGATTGAGGCTTTCATATAGACAACCCAAGATTAGTTTGCTTAGGCAAACTTGCTTCCCTTCATGCAATTGGTAGGCTAACGTTCTGTATTGTTTGGCTACTTGGATAAATCTAGTGCAAAAAACATATAAAGATAACAAAAAGGTTAGAAAAGCTATATGCTCTTCGTCTGAGACTTCTTCCTCGTCCCGAATGTGTTGGTCTTCAATATAATTACCAAAAGCGGCTCTATCCGTGTCGAAGTCAAAAAAGAAATTTGACTCACAAGCATCAGGGTCGAAAGTCTCACCAGTAGGTTTTAAACCTATTATAGCTGCAACATCTAGCAGTGTAGGCATAAACATGCCGCATCTTAAATGCAGACTATTGGTCAAAGTGTTCCAAAAATGGAGCGTAACTAGTAACATGGGTTTTTGATACCTAGGACCATATCTTGATAATTGGATCAGATAAAAAATACCTTTTCTTTCCAAAACTCTCCTTTCTTTTTCTCAACTTTATCGAGCCAGCTGATATAAGCTTCGACATTATCAACTCTAGGGGCTGCTCTAAAAACCCTAGTTTCTAAATAGTTGAGGTTATAATGAATTTCAGGGTTTCGAGTGAAAATTAAAGGTAAACACTTCTTATAGTAAGGAAAAATATCTTTGAGTTCTTCACTCTCAGTTTTCTCAATAGGCCCTAAATATGCAGATGATGAATCAGAATGAGGAATCAATACCTGAGATTTCCATATTTGGGCTTTTTCCTCCTTTAGATCTGGTTCTTCAACGAACTATGCATTCCTAGATTGCATTGGGCTTGAGATATTAAGTAACCCTCACTCCGGTTGAGATTGCGAAGAATTACCAATATCATTCGTCATAGTAGTGAGAAATTGATGGACAATGATTTGGTTTTTCGGAAGAAAGGTCTTTGTTGGTGATGATTTTGAAAGGTTCGAAAACAGAAACGCGGTGGAATTTTGCGATAGAGAAGAAGAAGAGAGTGAAAAGTACAAACTGGACTGAAAAGGTGGAGAAGAATAGGTTTATACCTTTTTTATAGTCCTAGATGATCAACAAGTATCAATACCTTAAATTGACAATTATTAAAAAATGAATAAAGTCATAGTTCCCAAAAATTGGGATGTGGCCCACTAAGTGGGATTTGATTACATCATTAAAGGTTTTTCAACTGCCTTTGGGATGCTAATGATAGTGATGTTATCTATTTCAACGGGAAAGATATGTTCAATGAAGATCAAAAACGTCTTTTTCTTCTATCTGAAGATACAAACGAAAAAGACATTTTTTAGGGGAAATTTGTTAGCCTGTATTTTCGACAGGCTACAATAAATGCAGTCAATTAAGTTTTACTTATGTTTTGAACATATCTAAATGAGTTCAAGTCACAAGCTGGATTGAGTTTATCGACTTAAAGAGATCTTGTCGTTTGATGGTGAAGCTTCGACAAGAAAGCAAGATGTCAAAGAAAAGTTGGTGCCAGATTTACAAGCCAAGCAACAGTTACTGTTCAAGAGATGTCATTTGAAATTCAAAAGATGTCTAAAGTAGTTATTAACGGTTATGTTCGACACTTTCTGTATAGGCAGTTACTTAGAATAAATAAGAGTTTTTCTTAGGAAAAACGGGTCACTATTCAATTACACACAAAACTTACACACTCAAACTCTCCGTACTTAAGGAGAAACGAGTAAACAAGTTGCAAATGTATGAATCAGTGTACCAATTTACATTCATTTATGCAATATTTGTTTATCCTTTAAATTCCTTGCAATTTACTTTCTTCTTTCTAGCAATTTACTTCATCGGATTCAACGCGTGTTTGATTATGACGATTACATTCATACTTTACATCAAGAACATTCACGTTTTCTGCAAAACAATAACACAATATGCCCTGAGATTTACTAGTTGATCTCGCAAGTAAACCATTCTGGAAACCAACGTTTGTTTACCAAAAACCAAGGTAAACACCTTCCCAACCAGGTGACCATTTGCCTAAGGTTGTGTTTCTCTTATCCATAGGTAAGATAACTTTCCAAACCAAATCATTTATAGCAAATGTCTTCGATTTGACCTTTTTATTATAGGATTTTGCTATTTTCTCCTTTTGTCTTGTAAGGATATCTAAAGCTCTCAACCTTTCTTCATCTAAATCGACCAACTCATCCAAAACCATATTCCAGTAATGGTCAACTAGAATTTCATTTTGTCTCTGGACTCTAGTACTTTGCAGGCGAATTTCAGCAGGCAACACAACATCATGTCCAAATGTAAGCCTAAAATGAGTGGTCTTAGTTGATTCTCTCGGAGAATTTCTATAAGCCCATAAAGCTTGATCAAGGATTTTGTGCCAACTCTTTGCATTTTCTTTCACTTTTTTCTTAATCAAATTGATTAGACCTTTGTTAGCTGCTTTGACTTGACCATTTTCTTGAGCATAATATGGTGTCGAAATTAACAACTTGAATCCTGTTTGATTAGAAAATTGTACCATTTTCTGTCCTTTAAAGACTGATCCTTGATCAGTGGTAATAGTTTATGGAATTCCAAACCTACATAAAATATGATTTTGAATGAAACTGATAACCACATCTTGGGTAACAACTCGTAGTGGGATGGCCTCTACCCATTCGGTGAAATAATCTATTCCAACCAAAATGTATCAGTGTCTTCCTGATGAACTAGGTTTAATTTCACCAATTACATCTAAAGTCCATCCTCTTAATGGCCAAGGTTTTACAATCAAATGTAACTCACTAACAGGGACATGTTGAATTCCTTCATGTAATTGGCATTCTTGACAACTTTTGGCAAAGTTTATGCAATCTTTTAACATAGTAGGCCAATACACACCTTGTCGAAATAAAAGCCATTTCATTTTGTGACCTGCTTGATGGGATCCACATGCACCACTATGAGTGTCAGAAACTGCTAAGTATGCTTCAGTCTCACTGAGACATTTGAGTAAAACCCCTTATGGAGATTTTTTGAACAACTCATTTCCAACAATCACATAGCTTAAGGCTTTGTATTTCGTTTTTCGACTAGTATTCCCTATAGGGTTTTGCAAATATTCTAAAATTAGTGTTCTTCAATCATTATTTGATAAATTATCAATGGCGAAAATTTCTGCAAAAATTACAAGTCCTGTCCCCCTTGCACTTCCAAGGAGAGTTCCACTAAAATGTAATGTCAAATTACAAGTTGCTCAATCACACAAAAAAGAGACTTCTCTTTGCTCAAGGACAACTCCAAGAGACTTCTATGCTCAATCACACCTGAAAGAGACTTCTATGCTCAAGGACAACTCCAAGAGACTTCCTTTGCTCAATCACAACTGAAAGAAACTTATCTTAACAATTACAAAGAATTGAATAAGGTTTTGAATACTTGATATACAATCAAAGGTATTCACAATACAATACGAAACAGAACAGACTCTATTTTTCTAGACACTTAAGAATTCTAAGATTTGAACAATTGAAAGAATTCTCTAAGTTGTTGATGTTTTGTTTACGACGTTTTGCACAGAGTATAGGCCTTTTGCTTGTGTGTTGTCTAGTTATTATT
>Ga0228710_1005339_pt1 | contig 19987 bp, 12 predicted proteins | sample MedpolnodulmetaG_FD_177995 | JGI IMG/M metagenome (GOLD analysis project Ga0228710, IMG submission 177995) | Root nodule microbial communities from Medicago polymorpha collected in Santa Monica, California, United States - pink nodules | ecosystem: Host-associated > Plants > Roots > Nodule... | reverse complement strand
AAAAAAAAAAAAAAAAATCATCTGAGTTGTGACACCTTTTCTGATTTTTTTTTTTCCTTTTAATTTTACGATTTTGTGTATTTTGAGGAATTACAAACAAAATTTAAGAATCCATAGGGAGCAAAAATTAATTCAACACAACATTTTATGTTATTCATATCACATATTTTCAAATTCAAAAATTCATATTGAAAATTCATATCACATATTTTATGATATTTTGTGATGATTTGAAAATCTTTATTTCTTTTTTTTGTACAATCATAAATCTAGAAGGATCGTATAAAAAAGTATGTAAAAAAGTGTTTTCTAGATGGATCATATAAAAAACATTTAATATAAAAACAATAATCTATTTAATGTAGTTCAAATTCATTACAAATTGTATGATATTCGTACTTTCATAGTGATTTAGAAAGAAAAAAAAAATTGTTTTTGGACCCAAGAAATTGTATGCTAGTCAATATTCTGCAAATCGAGTGTTAACTCTCCGAGTTTACGTGTTTAGGTACCAAAATCGTGTTAACTCTGAGGTAAACTCGGTTTCTGGTAAAATCGGAAGGTTGACGAGTTTGACCGACTTAACACTCAGTAAATTCGTGTAAACTCGACCGAGTTTACATCTAAAAAAAGTAAAAATAAAATTGGCCCTTTTTTTTGGCTCATTTTTTTCAAAATTCAATTCCTTTTCTACAAGCCCAAAGACTGAAACGTTTACTGAATAATTACTTTTACAGTAACATGTTGATTCTGAAATGAAAAGTTTTTTTTTCTTCTCTGCGTTCTCAAACCATGAACAGGGGACCACATACCAGTTAGGGTTGTGATTCCGATGGTGGAAATTCAGATTGCGACGCTGGTTAGGGTTGCGGTGGTGGTGTTTGTTGACCTTTTAAAGAAATTAACTAATTTATTTTTTAGATAGTTTTATTAACAACTTTAGGAACTTGTGAAACTTGCTTTTTTGGATGGTTTTTTTGGATGGCTTAAACTTAGAGACTTATGAAACTTATGATTTTTTGCGTTAATTTTTGTATTTTGATGTTAAGTTGAGCATAACGTGGTAGTTTGATATAATTTACCTTTGTAATTAAGTCATATTTTTCACTATTGACCTATTTACAATATTATATTAGCTTATACATGTCATGCATATAATAAATTTTATATAATTTTAATTTTAGGTAAACTCGTACGAGTTCTCAAATTGAGTTTACCTAAACAAAATGAGTTGAGGTAAACTCTCGAGTTGCAAAACCTTGATCCCAGTACACCATATCATATAAAAAAGAATTTATTAATCAAAAAATGCAAAAGAGATCCTTCCACAGAAAAGAAAAAAAAAATCTATCTATACGACATTCAAAAACTACATTTTCTTATCCTTACTGCAACTTTTTCCATTTTCCTATGTAATTTATGACTTGTTGACCATTTACAAGTCTCTCACCATCACTCACATGATCACATTCATTTCTCATTTACTACATTTTGCAAAATTTCATGAAAACACAAAAATAATTGTAATGTGTAAGCCACACGCCAAATACTTTATTTAGTCTTTCACAACAATTAAGATTTGTTAAGAGAAATATCGACGTTTACCGTAACGATTACTACATCTACGTTTACGAATGGAAGGATTACTACATCTATGTTTATGAGTGGAACCTATGAGAAACAAAACGACCTCATATCAAATAAATACATTCTGTCTCTATCTTTCATAGTCAAAAGGGAAAGTTTTATTCCAAATCCAAAGCTGAACGTACATCCAAATTTGTACATCATTTTTTGTTAGAAAATAAAAAATAGAAAAAAGTCAATCTGCTAGGTAGTGTAGTACAATAAATAATAAATTTTCCTATGAATATTAATTTCCCTTTTCACACACTTATGTAGTACAACACAACTACCTATTACTACATTGTACGACATTACAACACAAAGCTTGTTTCATTTTTTGCAATGTACTTTTCTTTTGTTATTATGGCTGACATAAATATCGGACTGTACTGCAAAAATCTTAATCTGTTCGTGCAATCACACGTTTCAATATATATATGTACATTTGATTTGATAAGATTTTCAGAACCTGTCTTGTGGTGGGTTTGTGAGATTCTTGTCTCACATTCTACTAAGATTCATTCACCACACTCTCTTGTTCATTGTTGCAAAGGTACGATGATGTTTGTAATATTTAAGAGGTTTCATATTTCAACAGCTTTTTTTCTTCTTCTTAACCTACATTCTTCTGCTATTAGAATTTCAATGAAACTAATTTTGGAATTCTCTCTCAGGAACAAAATTCAAATGTCTTGTATGTTTAGACAAATTTGATTCTAGGTGCGTAGAATTGAGTTTGACATATTTAGATGTTTTTTAGTTGAATTGATTTTACCTCAAGAATTGATTTTAAACTCGAAGCTTGAATATTTAGCTTTTAGCTTCTACATTTGATTTTCAGTCTTAATTTTATTCTTCAACCAACTTTTACTTGTCCAAACATTTATGCAATCACTTTTGCATGATCAATTCAACTCACTCTTAGTCGCAATCAATTTTACATAATCAATTCATTTAAAATCAATCCGTGTCTCGCAAAATAAATTTCGCTATGCTAACTATAGTATTTATTCTACTTTCTTTGAAGATTTTGATTCACTTATTAGAAGCAGAGGATTTGATGATTTCGATGGGCAATATAAGCAATGAAGAACAAGAACTCAGAGAGATTGAGAATTTAGAGAGAGAAGACGTAGAAAAGGTTGGAGTTGATGTAGAAGATGGAAGTGGAATAGCACCATGGACAAAACAGTTCACAATTAGAGGACTAATAACTAGCATCCTTATTGGTATAGTGTATAGTGTGATTGTGCTGAAGCTGAACCTCACAACTGGTTTAGTCCCTAATCTCAATGTTTCAGTTGCACTTCTTGGCTTTGTGTTCATTAAACTTTGGACTAAGATTCTTGAGAAAGCAAATATTGTTTCAACACCTTTCACTAGACAGGAGAATACCATAATTCAGACTTGTGCTGTTGCATGCTACAGTCCATCTTTTGGAGGTTAGTTTTTTGTTTTGGTGTTAATTCTATATCTCCGTTTACGGTTTAAAATGAATTTGATAAAACTGATTGGTTTGAATCCTCCATTACCCAGGGGAATGGAGCCCTGGTAATCTGGGTTTAAAATGAATTTGATAAAACTGATTGGTTTGAATCCTCCATTACCCAGGGGAATGGAGCCCTGGTAATCTGGAGTTCGGCCAGGAGGTAAGTAAAGTATGGCCAAAGATTGTTCCTGCCAGGGTTACTCCGTTCTCAGTTAAACCTTTAATAAAGTTCATTAACCACTTGTCTAACGATCATGATTTAATTGTATGTTAAAATGAAGAATTGAAAGTGAATCTATTTGAAGTTTTCTAAATTTTACTTGTTCATTTATAGGTGGTTTTGGATCTTACCTTTTGGGTTTGAATAGGGCGACATATGAGCGAGTTGGGGGGGCTAGTATACCAGGGAATACTCCTGACACCAAGGAGACTGGAATTGGCTGGATGACAGGCTTTCTCTTTGTTACTTACTTTGTTGGGCTAACAGCATTAATTCCCTTTAGAAAGGTATTGTTTATGAATGATTCTTGATTTTGTGCAGTCAAATAATGCTGTCAAATGGCAGCTATAGCAGCACTATCTATAACTATATTGCATAGAGGAACTCGAGCAAATCGCCGTTGTTCTGCGATACACTATTTACTTTACATTATTGTTCCTGTAGTCAATACATCTCGGTCATTGGATGAAGGTAAGACTGTTCATATTCTGACTTCACCAAGTAAAGTTTAAAATACAAGCTCAGAATATTAGCCGTATAATCTTCATCCAATGACTGATATAGTGATCGGAGGATATCTTGACGAAATCAAGTATATTTTTTAAGTAAAAATATATTAATGTAGAAGTGATGAAAGTTTTTATTTAAGATGAATTGAATTGACTTTAGGGTAACTTGATTGTTGTTTCACTTTAGGGTAACTTGATTGTTGTTTGGTATGTTATATAACAGATGATGATAATAGACTCTAAATTACCTTATCCAAGTGGAACTGCTACAGGTGTTCTTATTAATGGATTCCATACTCCAAAAGGAAATGTCATGGCCAAGTATGATTATGAAACCAATTATGTTTATGTTATTTGTACTCTATATTTGTTATTTCAAGATGAAAACATATAAAACTAATTTGGTATCTTTCACAGGAAGCAGGTTAAGGGTTTCACGCGGTTCTTCTCATTCAGTTTGCTTTGGTCTTTCTTCCAATGGTTCTATGCTGGTGATGGCCAATGTGGATTTGCTCAGTTTCCTACTTTTGGGTTGAAAGCGTGGAAAAACACGTGTGTGCTTTGATTCCATTTCTCTCTTTTTTGAATAAGTAAATTTGGTATATTAGTTGTTATGTTAGTATTTTCTTTGTAGACGGAGTTTGAACTGGTCCTTTAACTTCAATTGCTTTAACTCTCTTTCTTGTTTCATGAATATGAACCATGAAACGTTTGTCAATTATATTTGAATAGAATGTTTGATGTTTTTTTGCAGATTTTACTTTGATTTCAGCATGACATATGTTGGAGCAGGAATGATCTGTTCTCATCTTGTCAATTTATCATTGCTTTTTGGTGCTGTGGTTTCATGGGGCATTATGTGGCCGTTGATCAGAGTACTAAAAGGAAATTGGTTCCCTGAAAGTTTACCAGAGAGTAGCATGAAGAGTCTTAATGGTTATAAGGTATTTGAATGAACAAAAATTGAAGGACACTATTAGAACTAATTTGAGTTATTTTTTCAATTTTAAGCCTTAACTTTCACTTATTTTCATGATGCAGGTTTTTATTTCCATTGCATTAATCCTTGGTGATGGGCTCTACAATTTTATCAAAATTATATATTTTAGTGCCTTAAATTTTCAGGCCTGTATGAAAAAGAGGGATCACAAAGCAGGTAAATAAATGGCCTTTTAGCAGTTTTTGCAGTTCATGATTTATGTGATTTAAGTTTTAAGATGTTTACTTGCCTTACTATATTACCACTCTAAGCCTATATTCCTATGTTGCAAATACAAGATACAACTATATCAATACTCAATAGAAGTAATTGGTTTATTTCCAATTAAACTAGTAGGACAAGTGGACAATGTGAGTCAGAAGCAGAATAAGAATTTGGACTGTAAATGGCTATAAACAACCTTGGCTGTGTGAAGAAGAGTGTGGAAAAGGAAGAAATTGGCTGTAGAAAAAAAGATAAAGGGGAGGGAAGGACGTGATAGAGGTTGGCAAGAATTGAGTTAAGTGAAAAGGTTTTGGGTGGTAGGATTGTGATGGATTTGGATTCTCTGCAGTCATGCAGATGTGGATCTCTCGGCCAATAAATGAATTCTATATGGCTTATATTCTGAGATGTATTTTAAAGCAGATTTGGTAAATATAAGCCGTCTTATCTTCATCCAATGGCCGAGATCCCTAACAGCATGCTTTATTTAACTGCAGAGAATTCGGGTCTAGGCTGTGATATGTGTTTTAACTCAGCAACATGTTTTTATTATAGTAGATATATGCATGCACTAGTTACTAAAGCTGCACTCGGTGTATAGCCCACCAACAATGATATGAGATGAAGAGTGGTTTATAAATCATGTCAGTTCTCATATTTTCGTGAAGTCTAATCATTATTGTCAATCTCAGTTCACGCAAAATAGAGATTTTTTTTTAATATTCTGCTATGCTGCAGTGCTGTAGCGCCATTGTATCTTCTATTTGACAATTCGTTGTACTAAATTGTATATCACAGAACAATAGTGCTTTGTTATATTCTGCTACACTATAGTCACAATTCGACAACACTGAATCTAATGTATATATTATTTCACTACAGATTCCTTTACAGATAATAGCCAGAACCGGACTCTAGACGATCTAACACGCGATGAATTCTTTGTAAAAGAAAGCATCCCAATATGGTTAGCATGTGTAGGGTATGTAGTACTTACCATAATTTCAATCACAGTTATCCCTCTCATATTCCCACAAGTGAAGTGGTACTTTGTGGTGGTTGCTTATCTCCTAGCACCAATTCTTGGCTTCTGCAATGCTTATGGTGCCGGCTTAACCGACATGAACATGTCCTATAACTATGGAAAAGTAGCACTTTTCATTCTTGCAGCCCTAGGAGGAAAAGGTAATGGTGTTGTTGCCGGACTTGTAGCATGTGGACTAATAAAATCTCTAGCTTCAACTTCAGCTGATTTAATGCAAGATTTCAAAACTAGTTATTTAACTCTAACTTCACCAAGATCAATGCTTGTATCACAAACAATTGGTACAGCAATAGGTTGTGTTGTAGCACCACTCACAGCCTCTATTTTCTATCATACATATGATGTTGGAAACCCTAATGGTGAATACAAATCACCATATGCTATCATCTATAGAAACATGGCAATTCTTGGTGTTGAAGGCTTTTCAGCACTACCAAGTCATTGCTTGCAATTCTGTTATGGGTTTTTTGCATTTGCTTTGTTGGCTAACTTGTTGAGAGATTGGAATCCTAAAAATATTGGAAAGTGGGTCCCACTTCCAATGGCAATGGCTGTACCTTTTGTTGTAGGTGCTTACTTTGCCATTGACATGTGTGTGGGGAGTTTGGTAGTTTTTGTTTGGAGTTGGATGAAAAAAAAGGAAGCAGGTTTGATGATTCCAGCTGTTGCTTCTGGTTTGATTTGTGGAGATGGGATATGGGTTCTTCCTTCAGCTCTTCTTGCTTGGTTTAAGATTCATCCACCAATTTGTATGAACTTCTTGGCAAATAAGTAGAAGAAGTTCCCTTGCAGATCTTTAGAGGAAATAGGTACAGTCAGATTTTGTTGTGTCTATTAGTTAGTCACTTAGTATTAAGTTCATAAAGATCTTAGTCAAAGAAGAATTTAGATCTAATTTGAAATGGCTTAGGGACAATAAATGCAAAAATGTTTTGATAGTTGACAGTGAATCACTGAATTGGTGTAAATAGTTTTCTCAATTTTGTTGAATTTAGATCTAATTTAACCACACATACACATCAATTTATTTTATAAGAACGTGACTGTTAAATTTCATAAATTAAAGGTGGTTTGTCTAACATACGCAATATTGCACATGTTATAGCAACTAAAAGTAGTAATTTTTTATTACCAAGGTGGAATTTTATTAGTACTGAATTTCAGTATAACTTAGTATCACTTTAACTATGGAATTTTGTCATCATCTCTGCAATCGACCCACAGCAAAATCAAGAATTTTTGACATCTACTTACTATTCTTCACAATAAATAGTAAATTTACATTATTCACTTTGTAAAGGTTCAAAATTTTGACATTATCTGTAAAGCTATAAACAGTCTACAAAGTATTTTATGCATCAAAAAGTGTAACTACATTGAGCCATACTTCTTCACCATAAAAAAATAGGATTATAGGAAGAGAAATAGAGAGAGAGAGAGAGAGAGAGAGAGATTGAACTAGTTAAATGCTATCTCCTGAAGGACTTGAAGTGTCTTTTCATGAACCTGCAAGCAAAGAAAAGGAACAAAAGACATAAGTCATTCAGTGGATCATGATGATTAAATGGCTTGTTACTTTATAATATGGTGAATGTATGCTCAAACGCCAAACTTTGTTTTTCATTCGAATTTGTCAAACCTGCATTTTCCTCAGGTACAAGTTGGTATTTGTGGCAACATGGTTTAAAAATCATAAGAAACACCAAATATGACATGAAGAAAAAATTGAAAAGAAAAAAATATTGATAAAGTCACATGTCAAAAGCTCTAAGGCACTAGATTGCCCTTTTTCTTATAAACTCTTTCAAGTTTAAGTCGTGTCTATATATACTCTGTCGATAGACTCTCCACTTTGACAATCATTTAACAGTTTCACAGAAAATCAAATGTATCAAAAATAATAAAGTAAAATGCATATTTTTCAGAAACAAATAATAACTTTAGTTGTTCTTAGTAGCTGATTTAGCACCTAGTTACCTTCTATGATCTAATTAAATATCGGTTAATCAATTTTCAAATGAAAAATACATAGATAACATGACAATTTTAAAGAAGCTTATGCATAAAATTAGAAATAGATATTTATGATAGGCTGTATGCACATTATTTTGGAAATAGAAACATTTATGGATTTGGTAAAGTGTGAAAGAATTTACCCATTCCAGATGTTGTGCAGTGATACCATTGTCAGATCCTGCATATATACCAGACAAGACCTGGCAAAAATAGAAAAGTATCAACTGGAAGTGCAAACACGGACAGAGAAAGTCGTTCAAATCTACTGTACTATAGACTAATAATCAGAATATATATCAAGAACCGAGTATGGGAAAAAGTTATCAAAGTAAAACAGTTTGGATTTCCAATAGAGTGAAATTTTCAACTGAACCGAGTATTTTACAATTATATGGAATTCTCAGGCTACATTGCTTCAAAGATAACCATTCATCATAAAAAATATGGCATAACATTACCTTAGAGACTGTTTCGAGAAACATGCCCGGGCGTACTGGATGTGGCTTCCGTCCTGTCACACTTGCCTGGATATCATGACAGACAAGTTAAATATGTTGTTGACTATAAATTGAATGCGTGTAAAACACATTCACGTGTTAAATTATACACGTCATCCAATTCAACTCACCCTTCCAGCAATTCCTATTGAAACCCTGTCGTCATCATCGTTGCCAGTGTTGTCTGCACCTTCATCTTTTCCAAGCATCACATTTCTTATCATATCCAGCACAACTTTCCCAGGTTTTAAGGCCACCAATTTAGTTAAGAAGTTCACCTGCACTGCCAACAGTTTTTAATGATGCTGAAAGCATATTTTTTGCGACGAATAACCATTTAGTTTTAAATCTATACATATCGAGTGGAAATTTCCAAGCCCTTTTAACACAAACAACAAAATTGTGTGAAACTGAAAATCAAATATGCAAACTTCACATCAACATACCTCAGCCGGAGGTAGAGTATATAATCCACGGTCATTTCTTTCATCCAAAATCCCCCCTCCCATCATATCACGAGCTTCTTCTCTAATCAAAACAAGCCTTGCAAGCAGTTTTCTATCTGGCACAACAGGACGAGTTTCCATTGTCTGTAAACAATTAATCAAACAGTGTTTAAAATTCACATGGTTTCCTTGGCAAGAATTCAGATAGACCAAATATGTATCACTCAATTGAAAGGATAGAAAAAGTAAACCAGGCGATTTAGAAAGCTTCTGGAAGATTGTACAAAAAAAGAAAGATATTGCACTTGAAAGACGCGGAAATAGTTTTTCATAGAAAAAGAAATAAATAGAAAACAAAAATTAATAAAAATATGAGTGAGCTCTCCAATATTGAGAACCTCTACAGAACATGAAAGAAGTATTAGAACAAGACATTTTAATGATTAAACAACTGTATGAAGGACATAGTAATTCATATAATATTTAAAGTTTGTATCAATACCTCTAATAAATCATCAGCCTGGTTAGCTATGTCATTTAGATTTGCCCCTGGGATATGAATCTTCAAGTCATTCTCGCCTTTAAATAAACCACCACCAGCTGCAACTCGGCGCAACAACTCATATCTACTTTCCTTTTTGGGAGTTCTACATAGAAGACCAATTACTTGAACCTAAAAGATGAAGGGAGAAGTTCACATTGGCATACAACTTGGAACCAATCAGAAAAGTGTTCAAGAAGTGGCTTCCTTACCTGGGGTGGGCATTTTTTAGTTAGATGTGATAATACCGTCTCTTTGATAACTTCCAACAGTGATTTGCGCTGCATAAAAAAATATGCAGTTAAGTCCCAGCATGTGTCTATTGTGATTATTAAGCTTGTTAGGCTAAACGGTATTTTGGCTAACTATTTGATTTAGAGTGTTACGAACAACTCTAATGTTACAAATGAATCCAAATGTAGATTTGTAACAGAACATAGTTGGAGATCTTTCCAAATGGAATGGAACATAGATGATTCTATGTATAATTCAACAAATATTAAACTTTAGTTTGAAAATCACACCTTATCATCCTGGTCCTTCTCAGCAAGCTCGATCATGTAATCAAGGGCCATCATGAAATCAGATTCCATCTGATCAACTCTCTTACCAATAACTCCTTGTGCAGCCAACTCCACTGCTACTTTCTCAGATTCTTCATCCATATCCATATCTTCCAACTGAAGTAATAACAAATTTATACAGTAACATAGGGGTTAGCAACAACGTCCCACGTTGAAATTCAAGTTCAACAACTTATCATGCAAATGCTGAAAGAAAAATACATAAACATGACCAAGAAAAATAAATGTTTGCAATGAAAAATTGCACACTGCAGTCGTGTAATAGGGTCATGTCTGGTTAAATTGTTCAATTAAGCACTTATCATTTAAGTGTGTATATATAAGCTATTTGTATAACAAAATAAAACTAAGTCAAATTGTTTTCATATAAGTTACAAGATATACTTGAGAGCTTAAAAATAAGTTGAAAACAACTTATGGCCGTTTTGTCTTATCTTGTACTTTTCTGTCTAGTACTTGCTCTTTTGCGAATCAAAGTGAGGTATGGTTACATTAGCAGATAAGCTGAAATAAGTCAATTGAAATAAAAAGAACTTACAAGAGTAATCATTTCTTGAAGAACGGAGATAACTTGATCACCGCCTTTAAGAAGTGCTTCACGTTGAGCAGATGTATCCTCCTCGGAGTTTTCATTTCTGTTAAGAAGTTCGTTAAGTGGGAATCCACCACCAACTTCGTAACTCGTATCGCTGTTGCTGCTTAACACAATTAATCTATTCTTCTTTTTAACTTTTACCAGATTCTGCTTCAACTTAAAACACTCTTCTTGGTAAGTGGAAGTTGTTAAGTTTGGAAAACATGAATGAAAAATGTAAGGAGATGTTTGGAACAAGATTGAACAAGTTCCAAACATAGCGTTTAAAAATAATAATCGATTAATTTTGAATCGTTTTTGGGGTTCTATCTGGGTTTTAGCTACACAACTCAAACCTGAAAACAATACTGGATATGTTGTTACAGCGAAATGGAAATAATCATTCTATACAGATATATTTATATTGTTGAAACTATAATTATAACGCCAAGCCGTCTTAGCTCAGCTGGTAGAGCGCACGGCTTTTAACCGTGTGGTCGTGGGTTCGATTCCCACAGACGGCGTTTTTTTATTTCCTTCAACATTTTCAACTTCCCACAAACGGCGTTATGCTTTCAGTGTTTTTTTTTCATGTTCAATAAGTGCTGATAGCTGTTGCACAAAAAAAAATTGTATAGTTTGTTCGACATAATATAAAGGTTGTTGTTCTTTTTCCTTTTATTAGATGAAAAATTAGTCACGTATAAGATCAAGACATTCAAATAGCATAGACTTTGCAGTCACCACCCAACCATTCTAACTTTTCCATTTCATCACTCTATTATTGACTTTAAGCCAAAAAAAGTCACCATGTTTGACAATATCTATTTTTACTAGACTGTGTTTCCATTGATGTATATTTTAGCTACAATCTGACCTCTAAGATTAGTATAAATAGGATCGTTCTTTTCATGTATCATCATCAATTGAATTATATAAAATTTGAGTTTCTCATTTGAGAGTTACAGAGTAAATTCTCTCTTAGTTTCTAAGCCAATAGAAAGTTATGCAAATTGACAATCTAAGATCATTTTACCTTGACTAGGATAAAAACGATATCAACTATGTGTTATTTGCATGTTGACGCCAACTCCTTTGAAATGAATGTGCATGTTGACGCCAACTTGTTGCTACTAATTAATTAGTTAGAACAAGTTATTATGGATTAAAATGGATAATTTCCTGGTGATTATCATAGAAATATATTAAAAGAGTGAAAAAGTCAATTAGGTTTATAGTTGAGCATGCTTTTTTTAAGTATAGTTGAGCATGCTTTTTTTAAGCCCCAGTAGTATCATATACACTTGGATTATTGTTATTTGAGGGGTGTTAGAGCATATTTGATTTAGAGCTATGTTATTTGTACATCTAAAATTGGACAATCAGTGCAACAACCTTTAACTTTGTGAGGAGCACGGAAATCAAATCACGCAAAATATCATTAAAAATAGCAAATAAGTTGTTGGTTATACAATTTAGTTGTTCACATATCATTCCTCTTTGATTTAATCAAAACTATACATTTTCACCACTTCTGACGGTTTCTGGATTGGAGTATTGCATTCTGATACTATGTAATTTTGGAGAACAAAATATGACTTTATTTCTCCCAATTCAAGGTCATATATAGATGCTATTCATTAGAAAAGTGTTTCAAAAACCTGGGAGAAAAAGTCTAAATCACTCAAATATTTCAACCCATAATACTTGATTCTGGAATTTCTGCATGGGTCATATATAGATACTACATTTTGGTTATTGTCATTATATTCTCTTTTATTTCATTAATAATGATAATTTAGTTTGTTATGTATGCAATGCTGCATTAGCATAGCATTACACAAAAATTAGGTGTAAAATTGTACATTCATTCAACAACAAAGGATTAAATTAAATAAACCATTATAGTATCCTACTGTGGACAACTACGACACTGCTTGATTTAAATGTCTTCGTCTTTCCTCTTTGAAAAATGCATTCACGAAGGATTTAATAGTACCTTATACAAGTCAGAAGGTCCAAAACAATTGCCTCATACAAAGAAAAAAATGAAAAGAAAAAGAAAAAGAGCTAACAATATTATGTATCTGTTAGATATTAGTCACCTGCATAGGTGCACCCAAATACAAAATTAACAATATGAAAACAATACTGACTACAGGAATGCCTTTTAGATTCACTAAGAGTGCATCAGGAAAATTGATCCTACTACAAGGAATAAACTCTTTATTTTGGCGCCATAAATTATGCTTTTGACTACAGAAAGTTTAGAGCATAAAACCAGGATGAACCAAAATCAAAGAACCAAGACTTTCATACTCAATGAGCTAAAAACAACTTACACCGCCATTATCCGCTGACATAACATCAATTAGATATATAATCTCCAACTTTGAGCCTGTCAGGAGCTAACACGTATGAGACAGGAACCAATCGCTTTGATGAATCGAGTGAGATTTCTCCCTCAATTTTAGCAGCTCCCTCGTCACCATCTTTACTTTCTACCTCAATTAGTTTGTGCTTGTTCATGCCGGCATACATTATTTTTCTGACTTCTTTTCGTGCTTCCCTTTCAGCTAATCTCAAATCTTTAAAGCCCTGCTCAAACTTCACTTCATCCTCCGGTGAAAAGAATACAATCTCCTTCTTTCCAAGCTCTTCATACAACTTCTCAATCTTTGACTTCCACAAGACACCTATTTCTGTGTCCATCTTCTGATAAGGAGTCTTCAGCAAGTACTCATCAATTCCGCCTGCCTTGTCGATGCAACGAAGGGCGTGAGTGGTGACTTTAATACGAATGTGACGATCTAGGACATAACTAAAGAGCCTCTTATCTTGTACGTTAGGTTTCCATGTTCTCCTTGTCCTATCAAGGTCATTAGAAAAAAGAAACAAATTTGAATCAGTATTGCAGTCTTCTTTCTCTCATTCAGTCTCCCAAACATATAATTAAAGGCAAAGGAAATTCCTAACACAAATTTGAGCAACCAAAAGATAACATTAAGTTCTAAATTGAGTTATGGCCACTAAACCAGCAAATAGATTCATTCTTGTTTTACAATGCAATTACTGTAATGTGACAGGCAAGATCATTTGCAAGCAGTGCCTTTGGGATCCATGTTGAAACTAACAAATATAGGCAACAATCAACAGGACATTCCAAACATGTATTATTGTAATTAAATATCCAAGACTAATGAATTGAGAAGACCAACTCTACAACAATCATGGTGGCTCAATGTTGTCAATTGCGGAAAATAGCAGTTTGTTTAAATTTTCCTACACTATTGTAGCGCCACTATTTGACAACACTTTATACTAAAGAGCATATCGCGGAACAATAACGATTTGCTCAAATTCCTCTGCTTGACAACGCTGTAGTAGATATGAACCACACAAAAATGAGGTCAACAGTAAAGTTTAGAACTTAATCAGTACTACAACCACTAACAGAGACCATTGAAGAAAATTTAGCCAGTATCATCCCCACTTGGATACTCCAAGAGATTAACAGTTTAAGTGAGTGACTGAAACCTGCCTACATCGAAAGTAGAATTTCATGATTCAAAACGCATTGGATTCAAGTTACTCATTAAGTGAAGACACAACTGGCAAATCAATCATATCGGTTCAACAATCCTACCTATAGGGATGGACAATGGTATTATTTATTCTTTGCCTAGTGGATCAAAAGACGGTCGGTTCCTTGACTCTTCTAATTTTTTAATTTGGAACATTAATCCTTAATCTTATACTGCTGAGAATATTGAGATAAATTGAGTTATATAACAAAACGTCATAATGTGAATATGAACTGTCATGTAACTTGGCATGTATTTCAGTATTTACATTCTGAAACAAATAAAGATTACGATTAACTGAATTACTCAAATATGAACAATTACTGGAACAGTATTGAGGTTCAGAGAAAATCAAATCTAGCATGTTTACTGGAACAAATGAATTAAGAATCACAGTTTGTCCCATGATAATTAAAACAGAAGTCTACAGAGAGAGACTTGTACAAACTATGCAGAATATATTTAGAGCCCGTTTGTTATAGCTTTTCTAAGGAAAAAAATCACTTTTTTTAAGAAAATAATCACTTTTCTGAATATTGCATCCGTTTGTTACAACTTTTTAAAAAAATCAGAATCTAAAAATAATCTAAAAACAGCTTCAAATGAAAAGCTGATAAGAGCAGCTTCTCAAAAAATAGATTTTTTTTAGAGGAGAGAGAAAATATGGATCAAAAGATTGAACTAATTTTGTAACAAAAAAATCGCTTTTATATAGCTATATCCAAACAAACTAGATTATTTTTTAAAAAAAGTGATTTTTATTAAGGTAAACAAACGCAAAATAGATTCTGATTTTTCATAAAATCTCTAAAAAATAATCTCTAAATTATTTTACGTCAAAATCACTTTTATTTTAATCCGTAACAAACGGGCCCTTAGTATAACACCAATTAATGAAAGCACGAGGCAAGAAATGAAAATCATGAAGACCACACATGTAAATGGGAGATTATAAAGAAAAAGAAAGGCAAAAGCAAAGGAAGAACAAACAACTGAGAGCTAATATCCGCTGCTGATAAATCATGAGAACAAGCAAAGTACTGTTGCAAGCAATATAAATTGCAAGTAAGAACAATGACCATAGTATTCACTTAAAAACTACATGTAAACAGTTCTGTGTTTCACACTCCGCAATCATAGGCATCCTACGATTGACAAGAAGCCCATCACGAGGATGTAAATAGTCTAATCTAATAATATTGACAAGATTTGCCTAACAGCTACTTACGATTGGGACACACATTTTAGTGCTTCAAGGGAAACTTTGGTTGGCTCATGCAGTGTTGTCAAATAACGGGTATAGAACCGCTATAGCGCTGTAATGCAGCAGAATTTTAACAAACTGCTATTGTTCCGCGATACACAATATAGTACAAAGTGTTGTCAAATAGAGGCTATACTTACTGTAGAGTAGTGGAATTTCAACAAACCACTATTTCCCCTGATCCGCGATTAACACTAGGCTCATGAAGCTTGGAGCAATTCTTTTGGGAATAATCATTACCTAGGGACATTCAGATTTTCATGGCTCTACTTGTTGCTCTTTATGATGGTCTCTCCTTGGTGAAAATATAAAGGGATTGAAAGACATTGGAAAGCTGCATTTGTATTAATCCTTCACTTATGGTTGTTTTCTATTATACATAATTAGTATACCTTATCCCCTTGGTTCATGAATCGCTTCTTCCCTTTAAATTAAGCTAAATCATGCAAATTTCTTGTATCTTAAAAAAAAACATTTTTTTTGTTATTTACATAAAATTACAGTTAAAAAATTACTATGATTATTCATAAAGACATTGAAAGGCTGCATTTGTATTAATCCTCTAGGCATGGTTTTTCTCTATCCTATATAATTAGGTTATCTTATCCCCTTAACTCGTGTATCTCTTCTTCCCTATGTAGCATCAACATTTTATATTGAATGTGTGTTGAAGTATTCGACATGCGTCACTGACATGACTGTGATACTTGTGTGATTACATACAATCACTTTTATTTATTCAAAATAGATCATATTTGGATAAACAACTTTATTAAGCTCATACAACATAAGCCCTTATTAAATAAGTATTTTTGTATAAGCTATTCTTATTACAAAAGAAAATAAAATAAAATTGTATTCATATAAGCTATAAGTTATTTTCACAAACTATCTTGAAATGCTTATAGAAATAAGCTCAAAACAACTTATGGACATTTTTTTTAACTTATGGACATTTCATAAGCTGTTCCATAAGCTAGTCTCACAAGTGCTTATGTCAATAGATGAGCTCAAATAAGTGTGTGTTTGGTTCCACTTCTAGAGTGGCCAAAATTGATTCTAGAGGTGTAAAATTGATTCATGTTTGGTTGTTTTTGAGTAGAACTGATTTTGCCTCCTTAATTGATTCTACTTGAAGCTAGGATTTGTAGCTTTTGATTCTAGAATTGATTTTAACTAGTAAATTTATAGTTCAACTCACTTTTACATGAATGTATCCAAACACAAATCACTTAACCTTCAACTCACTTATAGTCTCAATCAATTTTACATAATCAATTCCCTCAAAATCAATTTTTTGTCACTGCAAAACCAAACATACACCAAGTCAATCCAAAGAAACGTGTCTACGTGTCTAATTCATAGCTTCTCCCCTTTAAATTAAACTACTTTTAATCCAAACACTCCCCAATGAGCTAAAGCATGGAAATTTGTAACCTAATCAACAATTAAAAGCAACAAACAGCGAATAAAAATGGATTTAAGAGTGAATGGAAACCTGTTACCACCATCTTCACTAACACTGTTCCCAAACTGAATATGTTTCCCAGCAAAAAGACCACGTTTTGCACGACCCATAACAACTTTGTTTTTGGGAAGCCATTTCTCTATCGATTCCTTCGCTCGTGGAGTCAAATTCTTGTCTCCAACCTTTTTCAGAACCTTCTTCATCATCTCTTTTCCTCTAAACGCCATTTTCCCTGTCACTTCAAAAAAGCTAAAAACACTAAGGCTTTGTTTGGATATTTTAAAACAAGCGGAGCGGAATGAAATAGAGATCTGTTACGACGCAATGGAGTGAAAATTGCGTTGGAATTTAATCTGAAAAAAAGGTTAAGAAGAAAACCTGGACGAGTTTATCAGTGTTTCTGGCGGTGGACGCTTTTTCCGGACAGTGATGAAATGTTAAAGTGGTGGCGGCTTTTGCATTGTTTTTTGATGGAGTAGCTGATTTTGTTGTTTTTTAAAAATCAAAAATAAAATAAATACACCATTGCTTTTATTTTATTTTTTGGATCGAAAAATTTGTGTTGCTACCTAGACTAATAAAATAATGTCGAAATTGTTAGGTAGGACATTATGATTGGAGTTCGAATATCAACACATTTATTTTGTATTTGAGTTTATGATAGTTGTCATTTCGTCTATCTATCAAAAAAATATTGGAGAGGCACCACTTTAATCAACCATCGTCACATGAAAATAGAAACTTGGAGAGGCACTGATTTATTTCAATGGATATCCGTGAAAGGTGAATGGACATGCTGCTCTTCGTAGTGCAGAAGCACCCATGCGCATGCTAGGGGGCGCCAGACGCCTAGACCTGGCAGGCACATGCACTTGGCGCATGGTCTAAGGCTAGGCGTCCAGTGACTTGCGAAAAAAGTCACTTTTTGTGACTTTTTTGCCCCTAGAAGCTCATGTTTTTAACCCAAGTCAGGTGGAAACTTTTCCTATAAATATCGCCTTCATCATTCATAATTTCTCGTTCAGAACTGGGGCAGTTCATGAGGAAGGCGGTTCTAGGAGCTTTAGAGGAGATATATCTTCTCCTTATCTTTCTAAAGTATGTTTTTATTTTTTGTATTTTGTCTTTAGTTATCATGCGTAACTAAATATCTATAGACTATGGTTCTAAGGTGAACCTCTGTTTGTTTTGTTGGATAATTATTTAATTTAATGTCATTGATTTAATTATTTTCTGTTCGCTATTAAGTTTTATTATGATTAATTTATTTCAAAGGAGCGCAACCTTAGATTAGGTACTTAGGTTGTGACAGGGCCTAATATTGATGTTTATATCTTAATATTTATATTTGTCTATCTAAGAAGTAATTAGTTAGTAACTAGACGAAAGATATCAAATGAGAGTTGACCCTCGTAGTAAGTACTTAGGAGGTAACGTTATTAATATTGAGTAAAATTTGTTGAACATAGGATGTAACTAGTTATTAATTAAGGAAACAAGTGGCTATGGGGAGTGAACCAAACCTAGTAGAATCATTCTCCTCGACCCTTAGTAAGGTAGACGCTGATAGAGCTGTCTGTTTGTAGAACTACCGAGAGGAAAAATGTGCTACAAGTGACCTAAGATTCATAGTGGGAAAACCTTCAGAAACATTGGTCTTCATTGCCTTTGGAAAATCTGTGAACGCCAATTTAAGTTTATGTTTCAATTACCTTTGAGGTAGTAAGACCCTGCACAGAATGATCACCGTGCGATCATCATGTGCAACAAAACATTTTAGGGATGAACCTAAATCAACTGAGAGAGTAAGGTCCCGCACGTAAGGATCACCATGTGATAAACATGTGCAACTTGATGAACCAATTAGGTTAGAACATCCCAACGGTCTCATCACTTGTATAGTCTACTTAAGATAACTAAACGTGACATGAATGTTACTTAATTCCAACAAATAAATAGGGGGGATTCGAAGAGTCTTAACCGTTGTTACTTTTCTGCAACCAAAACAGGTAACTTGCTCTGTTGCAAACAGATAAAAATTGCAATCTCTAACCCTTAACTCTTTTATTATTATATTGTCAAACAAAATAAGTAACGCGAGTTATGGATGAAATGACGATCCATATGGATACGATACTCTACTTACACTTTATTACTTGGTAAACGATTTGGTACACTTGTCTAATCCGACCATCAACTGCTAAAGTATAATTATGCAAGAAACCGCATAAAATCACCTTTTAGATCCTCCCATAAGTCTTTGATGAAACCAAAATTTATGTCATCTAGACATGGACTCTTAAAAATATCAGAATCCCAAAATGTCATCTTAACCTCATCTTCCGTGGAAGGAGTCTCGATATGAGTCACTTCCACACCAGTAAGAGTCTTGAATAGAATTTTTTTTACCCTAGGTCACACAAGAAGAACATACCATAAATTATTATTAAAACATGTGAACACATCATTTAAAATGTTGGCTACTCTTTCCACTTTGTCATAAAAATTGCATTTCCTCGTTTCTTACAAGTCGTCACGCCATGGAAAAATTTAGAGTGAGAATTTACCACTTTGAGCCATAATAATCTCTCTTTTCGCCACTACATACTAAAATTGATTTTTGATAAAGAGAATACCTAAGACAAAATAGTCCACGAATCTCCCCTTTCAGCAACATCTAACCCATCTACTTTATGTTTCATGTCAATGTGAAGAATACGTTCCTTTTCAGCTTTAAGTTTCCCTTGAATATTCGCACTATGCACTAGATGTTAGTCTTTCAAGCTATATTTCAACAGTTTTAATGTTTCCTTGAGATTTCAATCGCCTCAACCATCTATCTCAAAAGTTTTCCATTTTCCTTTATGAGTTCTTTATACCCATGAAATTCAAACATCACTTCAACAAACAAATAGGTTTT
>Ga0228710_1005338_pt1 | contig 19989 bp, 17 predicted proteins | sample MedpolnodulmetaG_FD_177995 | JGI IMG/M metagenome (GOLD analysis project Ga0228710, IMG submission 177995) | Root nodule microbial communities from Medicago polymorpha collected in Santa Monica, California, United States - pink nodules | ecosystem: Host-associated > Plants > Roots > Nodule... | reverse complement strand
ATATATATATATATATATATATATATATATATATATATATATATATATATATATATTATATCATTTTAATACTCCTCCGGTCCTAAATATAAGATTTTTTTTTTTTTAGGTTCATTAAATAAATGATGTATTTAGTTTACATTCTAGTTCAAACACATTGATTACTCAATGAACCTAAAAGAATATTTTTCTCTTACATTGTAGTTCAAATACATTTATTATCCATACTTTCTATAATGGTCTTTTGTTTACCACAAAAATGAATGTTGATGCAGTTGCTGGTGGAGCTTTGATAAATAAAACATACAAGGAGCATATGCTTTGATCGAGGACATGACCCAAAACCACTATCAATGGACAAATGAGAGAGCCCTCACTGCTTCTTCACCCTCTAAAAGAGAGGCAGGTACGTACGAAATCTCTACCCTTGATCATCTATCTGCTAAGGTGGACACACTTTTTCAAAAATTTGATAAATTAAGTGTAAGTGTTGTCACACCTGCTCCTATTTCACTGAAGAGGTAGAGAGTGAAAGCCACAAAGTGAGAAAGTTGTAGTAGAAAGTGAGAAGCCAATTGTCCCAACACCTTATAAGCCAAAAATTCCTTTTCCACAAAGGCTTGTTAAACCTAACCTAGATGCACAGTTTAAAAAGTTTGTAGACATGCTGAAAAAAATATACATGCATGTTCCATTTACTGAAGATTTGTCTCAGATGCCTCTTTATGCAAATTTTTTGAAAAATATTTTATCAAAGAAAAGAAAAATAGAGGATAATGAGACAATAGCTCTAACAAGAGAATGTAGTGCTTTCATACAAAAGAAATTGCCTCCAAAGCTCAAAGATCTCGGTAGTTTTTCCATCCCTTGTGTGATTGGGTCTAGTGTTAGCTTGTTGCCCTTGTCCCTCTTGAAAAGGATTGGTATAGGTGATTTGAAACCCACTAAGATGACTTTGCAGTTGGTCGATCGTTCCATTATCTATCCGGCCGGAGTTCTTGAAGATATCTCCATCAAGGTGGGAAAAATTTATATCCCGGCTGATTTTGTGGTAGTAGACATCAAAGAGGATCCCGAAATTCCAATCCTTGTAGGAAGGTCATTCCTCGCTATTGTGGGTGCTGTTATTAATGTTAAGTATGGTAAGATAGTTTTTCATGTAGGTGATGAGAAAGTAGAGTTTGAAATTGCCAACTTGATGAAGGGTCCCTCTATTTTTGATTCATGTTGTATGATTGATGTGATTGATCATCATGTGAAAGAATGTTCTTTAGCATTATCTACACACAATGGTCTACGTAACCCAGATTGAGAAACATAAATCTTCTAACCGTCAAGCTAATGACGATAAAAAAGCGCTTCGTGGGAGGCAACCCACGAGTTTTATTGCTTTTATTTTGTTTGTCTTGTGTTATTTTAATTTGTTTTGTAAGTACTTTGTCCAAGATGATGCTAAAAAAAAAAAATTAAAAAAGTTGTGCCTATGACCAGAAAGTTAGGCACGGTCGTGCCTAACACATCATCAAAAATAAATATTTTTTGAAAAAAAAATTGTGCCTAGGACCAGAAAGCTAGGCACGGCCCGTGCCTATGAGAGAAAAAAAAAATTTAAAAATAGGGAAGGAGATTGCTGGCTCAGATGATGGTGTAGGGAGAAAAAAAATCAACAGTCAGGAACCATGACATCAAATTCAAAGATGCCGAACAAAGGAAAAGACAACCTGTGAACACCTTCTAGTATTTGCATGATGTCCAAAGGGGCAATCGCATGACCGAAGAAAATGACCAAATGCTCCATAACATGATGCAACACCTTCACCTCCAAGGTCCACCTTATAGACCTCAATAAAATTGTGAGCTTTCCTCTTCCTTTACTCTTCTCTTCTTCTCTTCTTCTTCTTCTTCTTCTTCTTCTTCTTCTTCTTCTTCTTCTTCTTCTTCTTTTTTTTTAAATCATTAAGGACAATGCTTCTCCCAAGTATGGGGGGAGCTAATAAAGTGTCTTGTCTTTATTTTTGTTAAGTGTCTCAGTGTTTCCAAACTCCTTTGGATTCTAATTTTTTGTTTTGTTTTGTTTGCGAAAGGCATGTTAAGCGGCTTGTTTTTATTGAAAATTATGACATAAAATTTTTGTTGTCTCTTCCCAAATGGTTGTTTCTTGTACATGAAAGTGATTTCTTGTGTTTTAAGTGTTCTTCTATACGCACATTATGTTTTATTGTGAAAATTCTCTAATGAGAAAAGCACAAAGTTGCTGTCCTTGAGTAAGTGTATGAGTAGGTATTTTAAGGAGCACGTTCTAACTTTAATGGTAAATTAAACCCTTAAAAGTCTTCAGAGTAAGAGTAGTATAAGTTTGTGTGGGAAATAATTAGATAAATCAAATGTGGGGTGGAGGCAAAAATATCTATAAGGGAACATCATTAACTCTAGGGAGCGGGAGCTGCCCTACCTGACTTCCTACGTGAAGGTGGTGTTTCTCTAATAACTAAAAGTAGCTTCCATAAAACCTTCTAAAAGGAGGAAAGAATCAAATGCATAATTAGGGGGCATCATTAACTCTAGGGGGCAGGAGCTTCCCTACCTGACTTCCTACGTGAAGGTGGTGTCTTTTAACTTATAATTCTGCAGCACTACTTAGGGGGCATCATTGACTCTAGGGGGCAGAAGCTGCCCTACCTGACTTCCTACGTGAAGGCGGCATCCCTTAAGCAATCTGCAGTCCCCCGAGACATTTAAATTGTCAAATAATCTAAATAATTCACATCTCTCTTATATAAAATAAAGAAAAGACTTTTCTCGGTTTATTTAATGTTAAGGATAGAACCTTTTCCTCATAATATCTATCTTCTACATGAGCAAGAAAAGGGCTGGACTACACACACACACACTCACTTGAGACTTGTTGTTGGGTTGAATAAGTTCTTAAGAAATACTTGAAGTTGTGATTAGTGTACATTTGAAATAAAGCCTTGGAGGAGACATAAGTTTTAATTGTTATTGTCATGTATTAATCTTGTTTTTGCTGCTATGTTTATGCCTTTTGCTTGAGGACAAGCAAAGATTCAAGTATGGGGGAGTTTGATGACTCAATAATGAGTCATTAATTAGTGTTTTTTATATAATATTTAAGTTTATTTTATTTAGATTTAATATGTTTTTATTTCCTTCTAGAACTATTTTACTTCAATTGCAAGTTATTATGTTTCAGGAACGAATATTCAAAAGATTTAGTCTTGGAGCAAAAGAAAGGGAAATTGGAGCTGATTCGTGCCAAAAATATGAAGATCTCATACAAAAATATCTTGTGCAAAGAATTAGAAGATCTTGTACCGGAATATAGCATAGGCACGCCCCATATTGCCCTTTTGCTGCTTTTGCTTCTTCGACAAGCTGCCTATTTTAGTATTTCTGACCTAGAGCCCATGGTTTCTTGTGCAACACTTTAGTGATTTAATTCTTAGGGCTTAAGTCAATGTTGGACTATAAATAGAGCAACCATCTAGTTTGTAAAAGCATCTTTTGTTCTTGGAATTCAATAGTGACAATTGTCTTTCTTAATAAAAGTTCTTCTTTTACTTTCTTGTTATTTTATTTATGTTCTTCTTCATCTCTTTTATTTTATTTAGGTTTAGGGTTTTGTTTGCGAAGGGTTTCTCATCAAGATGAACCAATAATCCCAAGGCGTTTTTTATTATTCTTTTCAACCGTTAAAAATCAAACCTTTTCAACTGAAACCTCTTTCTAATCCTCAATAAAAGTTAATTGAATTGAACAACTCCATGTTGGAACGATACTCTCTTTTTACTACTTCGGTAGAACCGTGCACTTGCGGTTTTACTCATCACAATGGTAAATAGCCTGCAGTGTTTTCAAACAAGTTCTAGCAAACACAACTATGCCCAATAGTACTATAAGACAAAAATGATTAATTTTGATCAGCTAGATGTAAGCCTTTATGGCTCTCTATCTTCTGATACAACAAAAAAAAAACCTACTACTAATTTCTAAATGATTTAAGGCTTTACGACTCTCTTTCTAAATTCTAAGACAAAATAATGTTTTAATACTACCACTACTTTCTAATTTTGATCAGCTAATTAATTATACTCATAAAAAGAAGAGAATGAGAGGTAGGGAGAGAGGCGGCAACCCTAGGCACCTCTTAAGGGAAATCACACTGGTCTTTTTTGTCGGATGTGAGGAACAACAGGGTGCGGAGGGTTCCAAGCAGGGTGCCACAAAATATTGGGGGGGGGGGGGGGGGGGGGGGGGGGGTTGGGGGGGGGGGTGGTGGTGGGGTGGAGATTGGGAGGTGGAATGGGAATGGAGTCACGGTCACAATAGTCTAGGGTTAGAGGATTTTCGTGGGATGATTATTGTAACCCCCCTCAAACCCCCGATACAATATTTAAATAATAATTCAACAGATAATCACAAAGGTTCAAGATGTTCCTTCATCATTAATCTAAAATAGTCATAAACCTCATAATCGTAAAGTAGTCCCAGTGGAATCACAACATAAAGTCATCATCTCAACTTCTCAAATAATTCATCTATGAGAACTCATTGGTTCCTCAAAACATAAATCCAAGACAAAATAAAATAAATCCCCGACACCTAATCAGAGCACTGCCACTAAGACTCCAAAAGCAAAAGCATGAAAAGGAGGATAGGCATCAAGTCGTCCTCGGGTACTCACGCTGATCAAGCGTCCTTAACCTGCACGTCTATACCACAAGGATGTAGGCGACCAAACATCCTCTGAAAGGTAAGATAAACATTCAACATAAATATTTTAAGCATAGTATTTAGGAATTAAAACATCACACATGAAAATACATATTCGTTTCCTCAAATACTATCATGAAAATACATATTCGTTTCCTCAAATACAACATTCATCATTCATATCAATGAAACAACATTATTTCATTTAGCCAATTTACGTCTTAGACGATTCACCACTTACACTTAGTTAATTAATACTTCCTTCACATATCATTAATAAATTCAACCAATATTCATCACCTAATCATTATCATATAACTAATCACAAGCCAAAATGGCATAGTTCACAATTTCACAAAGTCCGTCTATTTTCCAAAGTTCGTCTATTTTCACATATTTCACCAAAACCAAGTTACATTCAATTTGACTTAAAAATCTTATGATGCGACATTCAATTTAAAGAACGTAACTACGAATCATTTTGTTCCCAAGGTCACTTTTTCCAATAAAAACAAAAACATAGTTTGATCCATGGCATAATTGTTCAAGTCGAAAATGAGACGCTCAATATGATCTGGGTTTGAAGGAATAAGGGTGAGGAAAAGGATGTGAGTATAAGAAGAAGGATTGCAAGGTACAATGAACAATAAAATGAGAGAAAATAAAGAAATTGAGAGAAAATATTTGAGAGGATAAGAGAAGTGATGAAGTCTGCAATGAAGTGAGATTTGGAGGAGGTTGGTGGTGCACGTGGTGGTCGCCAGTGCAACAACGACGAAATCAAGACCCTTCTCGCCTTCTTCTTTTTGCAACTGTTTTCTCTTCTTTTTGGATTCTCTACTTTTTCTGTTGCGAGAAATTATTCTCCAAAGGTTTGTTTTCATGAGTATGATAATGGTTTCATGAAACTGAGGAAGTTGAAACTTATGGATTCATTGTATTTTTGATGATTTATGGTTGAAAATGATGTTTGTGATGTGTCTAGTATCTTTAAATTTTCTACATTTTTTAAAGAAATTTTCACGTATGCACCCAAATGCCATTTGTTTTTGTAAAAAACACATCCACATCAGCATTTACCGAGCCAAACTAAGGGGGACTACAATTTTGCAAAGGGGTTAAAGTTGGATTGTAAAAAGTGCATTTTAGTAAAATAAAATAAAATAAAAACTAAAATTGAAATTTCGGTTCCTTATATTCGCAGTTGAATCTTGGCTATGGAAAATTCATTCAAAATTTGAGTTTTTTGAAGATAAATACAAAAAAAAGAAGATGACATAATATTGAGTGATCGGGTGATGAGTACATATTCAACTCTTGTGAATACAAACTCTTTGTCAAAACCAACAAAAGATTGAAGATGTTGATCAAATAATAATGACAGCCAATACCCAAATAGTTCCAACAACAATATTCAAATCTAGATATAATCTAATAATCTAACAACCTTGTATAAAAAACAAACAATCAAAGCAAAGAACAAAACTAGAGAGAGTGGAGGAACAAACATACCAAGATTTTACTATTATGTTTGGGGCAAAAATGACCTTTGTTTGTATAAAGAGAAGTTTCTGTCATCCACTATCAATGAGTTTCTTACAAAGAGATATAATAGAGTTACAAGAAATAGATTCACAAAATTTCTCCGAGAACAATCCTAATTTCTACCAATTTCTAAATATCATCGCATAAATGAGAGACTCGAAGATTTTTCACAGTCCAAGGTGTTTAAAATTCCTTTTCTAACCCTAGAATCTGACATGCTTTACCATACTTTCTTCAACCCCTGGAATGTCTTCTTTCCTCTTGAAGATTTCATTTGTTCCAACACAAGCATATAACACACAAGGTCTCCAAAGCCATATTGTGTTAGTGCAACCGTTGGGTATATTTTTCTAGTCCCACTAGTAGAAGACTCCACCTCAAGCTCAACTTTCTCGACCAAAGTAACCAAAAGTGTACATCCGCTATGCCATTCACCTTATAACCTGTAAAACTATTCAAAATGATCTTAAACAAACTCCATGCCATTGTTAATTTTCAACATTTGTAGTTCAGTTGCATCACCTGATATACCTTGTTCAATTAGTCCAACTAAACTCATAATACTAATATGCCCCATCTCAAAACCATATATCTCATAATTATGACGTGATTTTATACTAGATACTAGTGCATGACCAATAAAATTAGAGTCATAAAACATACTTTGGTACCTATATCTAGCATCATATGAACTTTCTACTACCCAATAGTCTAATTCATCAAACATGGTTATTGATGATAAGTTTTTCCCAAGTATAGGAACATAACTTAGACCATGTAAAAGACATTCATGGTTATCAAACATTATAAGACAGACTCAACCCATATATTGAACCTTAAAAGCCTTTCCATTTCAAGGCTGAACAACTCCACCTTATTCTAGCTTAAGAGTTTCAAAGTGTTTCTTCCTTAGACACAAGTGAAAAAAGCATCCATAGTACATGATCTAACTCTTCTATGATTCCAAACTTGTCACCATTGGTGCCTCCAAATCATCATAATCCTCCTCTGAATCAATTGAAACTTTCACGAAATCATCATTGTCCCTTAACTTGGGACAATCCCTCTTAAAGTGGACCTTGATCTAGCCCATTTCCCTTTACTCTTGACATATTCAATGCTTCATCACTACCATTAATTTTCAAGTCATTGAACTTGGTTGGCTATTTAGTTCTCAGGCTGCTTGGAATTTCTCCAACTTTTTCATAAAATATGGTCTCCTTGAAGTGATCAAAATATCTACGTAATGAACACAACAAAAGTAAATGTTTCCCTAATCATCAATCTTCGCTTTAATGTAAAATATATCATCAATGATTTTGTTAAATTCTGCTTATTGCTCCACAATATGTTTTGGATCCACCATTCTAAATGATTAGATTTTTTGTTTCAAGAATTTTCTCTAAGCCAATGAGTTGGTCATATAAAACAATTCCAACCTAGTCCTTATTGACATTGTGGTCTTCTCCTTCCGACTTCCATTAACACCTTATCTTCAACCCTATCTTATAACTCATATCGGTCTTATGTGGTTGTGGCAAAGTTGGAGGCATCCAAGCTTCTCCAATCAAAGTTTCTACACATCTTGAGCCAATATCACTTCTATCTTCACTTCCCACAACCCAAAATCATTGTCACAAGAAAATTTCTCGATGTTCTTTTTGGTACTTGTGGATCTAACTTGACAAATTTATCCATTTTCCCCACGGTGGGTGCTACTTGTTGTGAAATCGAACCATTTGTAAAAGCCAACAAGACCAAAGAGGTGAAGCAAGTAACAATGGAAACCAATAGCTAAACAATACAAGCAACAATACTCATATTTAAATCTAATATAGCAACTTATGTGTATAGCAAATCCATGATCAAAGCATAGGAAAAAAATATTAAGAGAGTAGAGGAATAAAAACATCAATATTTGGTTTTATAGGCTGTCCTAAAAATTACCTATGTTTGGAGGTCCGAGCAGCTCTCTAATCCACTATCAATTAGTTTCTTGCAAAGAGATGCATAAGAATTAGAAGAAATTAACTTCACAAGAGTTCTTCAATAACAACTCTAATTTCTACAATTTTTCCAATCTATTTCCTTCAACAAAAAAACTCAAATATTTTTACTCTTACTGGAGCTAAAATTGAGACTGCGCCTTCCGGTCAGTCCCTGCGCCTTGCGCCCCTGTCCGACGGTCCACTGGGCTTATTGTGCCCTAATGTGGCTGCCTTGCGGTTTTGGCAGAGAAAAAACTCTCAAACTATTCTACAATTCAACGGTGTGCCCATTCCTCAACCCTTGTAAAATATGGCAAGAAATATATTTTAATTTCTTTACATAAATTATTATGTCAATAGGATTTAGCTTTAACATTTTATTAATAATTTTGTTATTTTAGAATTAATAGTTTTTTTATAATCTTTAGTAATTTTTCCAAGATTTTATATTATTTCTTGTATTGTTTCATAGTTTATTGTATGATTTTAAAATATTTTATGATACTATGAATCAAAAATAGAAAAGAATATATTCATTAGAAATTTGATTATATTAAATGAAAATAATCCATGTACAAATATAAGAACTCTTTTTAGAATCAACAGTGATATTTTGTTTATATGGAAATCAATAATGATATTTATACACCTTATATTCTTCTACACACATTGAATACTTTTATTTTTTTATCTTCATCTCTCTTTTCATATCACATCATTAATCTATGACATTTATCATATTATTCTATCTTATCTCTTTGGCTCTGAAGGTATATACATTCAATGGGGTAATCACAAAACGTTTAAATACTAAATTAAGTGTTTAATAAGAGAAAACGAGTGTAGCTTATAAAAAAAATAGGGAGGAGTGTCAATTTTGACATCAGTTGAGAGAAAAATGTAATTCGATCATTGTTATGAGGACCATACAATTTTCTTTAATATGTTTTGTGTAATGGGAAGATGAATGTATATTTTAACATAAAAAGAATTGTAGTATAATTTTAGCATTCTTAGTGGAAGAGAAGTGTAATGTACTATATTAATCCTAACTTCCTACTTTCTATTTTATGTTGCACTCCTTATGAAAGGATGCTACTATTATTGCTTGTAAAACTCCTTTATGCACTAAGGGCCCGTTAAAAAAAAATCCATTTTTTTTCACTAAAAAATCTATTTTTTTTTATTTTTGTAGGTGTTTGTTTCAGATTTTTAAAAAATCTATTTTGTTAAAAAATTTATTTTTAGCCACAAAATAAAAAGCTATTCCAAGTAGCTTTTTTAAATACAAGGAACTCAAGTGTAAAAAGCTTCAAATCTTAAAATAATGATTTTTATGTTGGTAGACAAACAGAGATAGCTTTGGATTTTTTTAAAAATCTCTAAAAAAAAATCTCTATATTCTTTTAATCCAAAATCTATGTTTTTAAACTGAAACAAACGCACCCTAAATCGTATCAGTTTCAAACATTTTTCCTTTATCAATGTCACGTACAGCACAGATTTAACGTTGTCACTGATTTACAAGCACAAGACCAATGGTGGTAGTTAGCTAGCTATATTTAGAAAAAAAATCATTACTAAATATCAATTACAATGAAAGATATTAATTAAATGTTACATCTCATATACACAACACACAACTTTCATTCTAATTTTATGGATAAAGTGTTTCAAGTCCATGTGGATTCTCCATGTTTTATTACTTTGCCAACTTCAAAAATTTGTGATGAAGGGTTATAGAAAGTTGGCATTTGCAAGAAAGATATGTTCAGTTAGAGAAAAGATAGCAGAAACCAGGAAAAAGCAAGAATTTTATGAAAATCTTATCTAACTTTCAAAAATAGTAATACCGGAAATGTCTCTCCACCTCATTTCCTAGGTTGTCTTCCTCGAAAAAAACAACATTTAATTTCTCAATGGAAAAAATGAAAGCAAAGAAGAAAGGGTTATTTAACAACAATGTTTTGAAGCCAATACAATTGCCCTTATCTTTCTTTCATTGTCCTTCTTCCCTCAAGTCTAGGGCAGAGGAAAATTATATAGTTTCCCTCTGCCTTACACAGTGATATGGCGTTCGAAGATTTTGATCTTGTATCAGAAAGGCGAAAAGCCAATGCGAAACAACACCTTAAGAAAAAGATTTTGATCGGTGTAACTTCTGCTGTTCTCATAGCATGTGTTATAGCCGCTGTAACATTTGTTATTGTCAAAAGATCAGGACCAGATCATAATAACAATAGGAAACCAGTTCAAAACGCAACGCCAGAACCCGAGCGTGTTGATAAATACTCGAGGCTTGTGAAAATGTTGTGCAGCCACTCAGAGTACAAGGAAAAATGTGTAACCACACTTAAAGAGGCATTGAAAAAAGACCCTAAGTTGAAAGAACCAAAGGATCTTCTAATGGTTTCCATGCTAGTTGCCAAGAATGAAATTAACAAGGCATTCAATAAAACTGCGAACTTGAAATTCGCTTCCAAGGAAGAAAAGGGAGCTTATGAAGATTGTAAACAGTTGTTTGAGGATGCTAAAGAAGAAATGGGATTCTCAATCACTGAAGTTGGTCAACTTGATATTAGCAAACTATCTTCAAAAGAAGCTGAGTTGAACAACTGGCTTAGTGCTGTTATATCTTACCAACAAACTTGCTCTGATGGTTTCCCCGAAGGAGAATTGAAGAAAAAGATGGAGAAGATATTTGCCGAATCAAGGCAACTTGTGAGCAACTCCCTCGCTGTTGTTTCACAAGTTTCTCAAATTGTTAATGCATTTGAAGGCGGACTTTCAGGATTCAAATTACCTTGGGGTAAAACAGATGCACATGCTCCCGCTCCTGATGCTGATGCTGATGCTGTTGCCGATGATGATGAGGATCTTGCTGATGCTCCTGATGGTGCTCCCGGTGCTGATCAGCCGATTTTTGAGGCTCCCATCGGTGCTCCTGGTGCTGCACCCATTGGTGCTCCCCGTGCTGCTGCTCCTCCATCTTGGGCTGCCCCAGCCGTTGACTTGCCTGGATCAACTGAGAAACCTACACCTAATGTCACTGTTGCTCAAGATGGTAGTGGAGATTTCAAAACCATCTCTGAAGCTTTGGCTGCTATTCCACAAACCTACAAAGGAAGGTATTAAATTCACGTTAATTCGGAAATCTGGATCCTCTATAGACCAACTATATGATTCAGTCAGGTGTAGATTATTCTATTTAGAGAGAGAAAATTAATGTCTCTTAATCTAAGTGTCTACATCTGGCTGCATCATAAAGACAGTTTTCGAGAATCCAGGTTCATGTTTTAATTTCTTTTGGAAAGAAAATGAATATAAACTTAAGGTCTCTAATAATAAGAAAATTTATTTATTATTAATTGGAATATTAATTTCTTTTGATCATACTAAGAATATATTTTCAAACGTGGACATGTAGGTATGTTGTTTATGTTAAGGAAGGAGTATACGATGAGACGGTTACAGTGACAAAGAAAATGGTGAACCTTACCATGTATGGTGATGGTGGTTTAAAGAGTATCATAACCGGCAACAAAAACTTCGTTGATGGAGTTAGAACTTTCCAAACTGCATCATTCGGTATGTAAAATATTTATCACATATCGATTATATTTTATGTCTGTCTGTCTTTCCAAACTTCGTTGATTGGGATCCTTGATAGTATGAAGAAACAATGCAACTTCAATTTCAGCAGCAGACATCATAAATGATATAGCAGCCAAAATCATAGTAGAAAACGATTTTTAAAAAACATTATGATGGTTTTAGATTTCGTTACTGGCTACATTGATATTGTGATAAAATGTGGTCTATGAAGCCGCAATTATAGTTGTGATGCTGCTGCTGAGATCTCTCAAATCTTTATATTGTGCCTGCAATTGCGGTTGCTCTATGTAATTTAGAATTATAGTATTATATTCCTTACCTCAATTTTTTTTTCATGCACCCTGCAGTGGTACTTGGAGATGGATTCATAGGCAGGAACATGGGATTTAGAAACACAGCCGGTGCCATAAAGGAACAAGCCGTGGCCGTCAGAGTCCAAGCAGATTGCTCCATATTCCTCAACTGCAACTTCGAAGGTTACCAAGACACACTATACGCACAAACCCATAGACAATTCTACCGCGACTGTGTCATTTCTGGCACAATCGATTTCATCTTCGGCCATGCCTCCGCAGTCTTCCAAAATTGCCAATTGGTTCTTAGAAAGCCACTTGACAACCAAAAAAACATCATTACCGCGAATGGAAGAATCGACTCAAAATCAAACACCGCATTCGTCTTACAAAAATGTGTCATCAAGGGTGAAAATGACCTACCTCCAACAACCAAGAACTACATTGGAAGACCATGGAAGGAATATTCAAGGACAATTATCATGGAATCTGACATTCCTGCATTGATTCAACCTGAAGGTTGGTTACCATGGGAAGGTGATTTTGCACTAAAAACATTGTATTATGGTGAGTATAACAATGTTGGAGCTGGTGCTAAGACTGATGTTAGAGTTAAGTGGATCGGACGCAAAGATATTAAGAGGGGAGAGGCTCTTACTTATACTGTTGAACCTTTCTTGGATGGGTCATGGATTAATGGTACTGGTGTGCCTGCTCATTTGGGATTGTACAATTGATTTGATAATCTTTTCTGCATGTAGCACTTTCATGTGTGCAACTTGAGTTCAATAATGCTTGAACCAACCATTTATATTTATCTACAACTCTTTGACATAGATTTTTTTTTTTCAAGTAGTTTAGTGATCATAATTTCACTTCTTAAATGAATATGCAAAAATCATAGAAACGAAACCCGACGCTTATATATTGCAGTATCTCTATCAACTAAGTTATGATCACGAGTATATATAAAACATAATATTTGGTGAGAAATATTTAGGTTTATTATTAGTAAAAGTTGCTTTGAAAAGTAAAGAATCTATGGACTTTATTTCCTCAGAAATCTATGGATTTTAATGTCATACCAAATCACTTAGCATCTAAAATAAATTGAAATGGAATTTTTCTAAAGTCAATTTACACAAGTTAATATATTCATAAATGATTCGAACAAAATTAAAATGATAAATAGCTTGTGGTCACCAAGGTTAATACTTATATATTTTGAAATTGTTAAATTTTTTTAGTTCTTATTAATATATCAACTTTCACCAACAATGATTTGGGTGAAGTTAGAGTATGAAGCACAGACACGGACACTCAGACACAGTTACTAATTTGAAAAAATTACATAATTCAGTGTAATTACAAGTGTCGGTATCGAACACGGCATGTGTCTGACACCGGAACATGCTTAATCCGAGGAGTGTCCGAGCTTCATAGAGCTAGACTTCTACAAGGTAAAACAAAATTTTAAATCTTGATTTACCCCCTTCTTTACTTATAATATGGAAAATCACAACTAGAAACCACAATTGCGTTGCAGTGCTTGAAAAGTTTGTTTTCCTCTCTGTTGCGTCCATCCTTTAAATCAACAATGTATTGCATGAATCAATGCATATGTACTTTTCTATGTGTGAATCTCTGCACTCATTCAATCATATTAACCGTGGTATTTAGCCATTCTCTTCATTCATCCATTCATTTTCTTATTCCACTTCCATATTGCATTGAAGCAAATATTTGTGCACTAATATATTCGCCTCTAGAGATATAGTCACTTCCCTTAAAAAAAAATAAGAAAAAAAGATATAGTCACTTATTCACAAGTTTTTCTAGCCAACTCGGGAAAACCAATATTCTTCTCCATTTCAGAATCTTCTTTCTTTCATTTGATTATGGAAAACAAACAGAGACTTACACACACAGTGAAGAGAGACACAACATCACACACAAACGCGCACGAAAGGAGCAATACTTTTCGTATAACAACCAACCTCATTGTTCTTTCGTAAGCGTGTTGTAAGAGTTTAGAATTTATAGATGATGGAAATAAAAGACACTTTTCATACAATAACCAACCTTATTGTGCTTTTCATATATTCTCAACAGTACTAGAAGTAAAATATAAAAGCAGAAGATCCTTTTAGAATGGCCAGAGGATAAGTGTGATCTCAGACTTACAAATCAAAATGAGAGATAAAAATGGGTGTAGCCTCATTCATTATCAACTCAACCTTTCCCACAAACCAAGGTATCTAATTTCATCACCAAAAACAACTTGAGCATCCTGTTTCAGTTTCAGCTGCACATCATAAAAGTAGGCTTTTTAGATTTCCTTTTTCCTTTTACTCTTAGAGGACCACCTCCCATAGTTTCAGGAATAGAACTATAGTTGATGATGTCTCCAGTGTCTTCATAGTGAGTTGTCACATATGCAGCCAGGACCTCAGGATTGTCCTCTTTGGAAATTGGAGGGAAATCAACCATCAAGTCTGATACAACATCAGATTCTTTCATGTCACCCTTTTCAATAATTTCTTTATCAACAATGTGCAGGTATCTGAGGGTTCTTCCATTGATTATCTTTCCGGTCATAGTACCAAGATGTTCATCAGAGACTACTCATTTCTTCCTCAGCACATCTATCAATCCACCTTGATAAAAGATCTCAGAGAGTAATCTTCCATGGGTACTTGTATTCTGTCATTCTTCTGGCTTTCCTTGAGTGCCTAGATCATATGATGGAAAATGTATCTTGTCGGGTTTACCTTCTCAAAAGTAACAAGGAAATACATCAAGACTTTGTGGTCTAGTGACACAGTGTCAGTACCACCTTCTTTCTGTAGAAAACTGTCTACCATAACCTTCTGTAGTACCCCGTGCTCAACTTTCTTTTTAGAAGCTCTGTCCTTGTGAAACACCTCATCAACTGTCTTCTTCCAGGAGCTCTTCTCGCCAAGATTCCACTGAAATTTTCCTTCATTTGCACATCTTGAAGCTTTTGCAACAATTTCTTCTGTAATGGTAACTGGAATTCCCATTACAGCTGGACTAATCTCTACTTGAGTAAACTCAGGCAATCCCATCTCTGCTCTAGTTTTCCCTTTCATAGTTTCATCCTCTTTAATCTTCTCTAATTCCTCCATCTTAGCAGCTTCTCTGTCATAAACCTCTGCTCTAAACAAGAAATCCTTTACCAGCTCCTCACAAGTAGGACCATTCAGCATTTCAAAGTATCTACTAGCTCTTGTGTAAGCATGTAGCTAGTGATGTCAACCCCTTGTCTTGTCAAAGCTGTGAAATTAACTGGACTTTCAACCTGTACATCTAGGTCTTCTTTCTAAACTCTCATAGTTTGTGGCTTCACCGTGTAAGATTTCCCAGTTTCTATTTGCATGGCGCCGGATTGACTTGAACTTACTTCCGCTATTGATGAATGATGAAGATTTTGGGTTCTAAGGTTTTTGATTTTAAAAACAAAGAGTTTTTCAGAAAACTGATTGAAAGTAGAAAGCAAAAATTGTGAAGTGAGGAAGTGTGTGTTTTTGTCTAGTTGTTTTTAACAAAACGTTAGAAATTTAGATACAGGGGACAAATAAACACAAATATTAATGACTAGGGGGTGCGAGATAGTACATTCAAAGCAAAAATTCATCATAACCCTATTAGTTATAAACCAATACAAATATTTTGCAGATTAGGACTTTCAATCATGTTTAGGACTTTCTTATTTGTTTATGATTCTTGTTTTGCAGATTAGCTGAACCGATCTGCTTTGTGCTGAAGCCCAACAAGAATATTTAGCCCAAGCTACTTTAATATATAAGGGAGACTTCAAGACCTAATTGATCATTCAAGCCGTCATACTAAAAAGTTTAGATTTTTAGGGTTTTGAGTCTACATGTGCTCTACTCGTGTATCGTTTGTGATGCAAGTTTAGAACCTTTTGTGAGTTTTTCATGTATCGTCTGTGATACTTGTTTAGGATTGTGCGTGTGAGATCAATACGGGTAGGTCCTAGGTCTTTAGTGTAAACGAGGAGTTTGCTGAGAGCTTTAGAATAAGGACTACACTAGTAGATCTCCTTCCTGGCTTGGTAGCCCCCCAGAGTAGGTGTGTTTGTCACCGAACTGGGTCAACAAACTGTCTGTGTTCTTTACTTTCTTGTCGTTTATTTTTCTTGTTTTTTTTTTCTGTTTATTACGTGATGTTGAAACATTAATCAGAACATTGCAAACGTCAAAACATCTGACATAACATATTAAAACAAGTGTGCTAGAATTTCACAGCAGTATTATCACAATAAATGGGAATATTGTTTTCATTAATCTGATAATCCTCTAACTGATGTTTCATCCAAAGTAGTTGTGTACAACAACTTGCAGCTGAGATTTATTATGCTTCTGTTGTTGACAAAGCAATAGTTGCTTGTCTTTTGCTAGCACAGGATATCAGATTCTCACCTAGAAACTAACAGTTTCCACAGATTGGTTTTCTTTCAATCATGTCACCAGCATAATCAGCATCACAGAATCCAACCAATTTATAATCTAAGGATTTCTTATAAAGGTGTCCAAGATTAGTTGTTCCTTTCAGATATCTACAGATTCTCTTAACAGCTGTTAAATGAGATTCTCTAGGATCTGACTCGAATCTTGGCATACACTAAATAAAATATATAGTCTAGATGCAGTGAGATATAACAAAGAACCTATCATATCTCTAAACAGCTTTTGGTCAACCTTTGCTCCAGTATCTTCTGTGCTTAAGATGCAGGTAGGATGCATTAGAGTGTTCATCTCTTTACAACCTTCAAGCTTGAACTTCTTCAGAAGCTTCTTAGTATATTTTGACTGATGAACATACACTCCATCTTTGGTTTGGTTGATTTGAATTCAAAGAAAGAACTTTAATTCTCCCATCATTCTCATTACAAACTCATCCTACATTAACTTAGAAAATTCCTTGCAAAGAGAGGCATTAGTAGAACCAAATATTATATCATCAACATATATTTGCACAACAAGAATGTCTTTCTCAAGAGTCCTTCTGAAGAGTGTTGTATCAACCTAACCTCTTTTAAAATCATTTTCAATTAAGAAATTACTTAGTCTGTCATAACAGGCTCTAGAAGATTGTTTAAGACCATATAGTTACTTCTTCAATTTATAAATATGGTCAGGATGCTTCAGATCCTCAAAACTTGGAGGTTGCTTGACATACACTTCTTCAGATATCACACCATTGAGAAATGCACTCTTAACATCCATTTGATATAATATAATGCCATGGTTAACTGCATAGGATAAAAGTAACCTGATTGCTTCCAATCTTGCAACTAGAGCAAATGGTTCAGTATAATCAATGTCTTCTTGTTGACTGTAAACTTGAGCAACAAGTCTGGATTTGTTTCTGACTACTTCACCATGTTCATAGAGCTTGTTTCTGAATACCCATTTTGTTCCAATTATATTCTTATGCTCAGGCTTGGGTACCAGATCCCACACATCATTTCTCTGAAATTGATTGAGTTCTTCTTGCATAGCTAGTATCCATCCATCATCTGAAAGTGCTTCATCAACAATAGTAGGTACTATCACTGATAACAATCCCAACATAGACTCTTCTTGTTTGAAATATGATCTTGTTCTTCTGGGACTCTCTTTGTTTCCAATGATCAGATCCTCTGGATGTGAAGACTTGTACTTAAGTAGCTTGCTGAGAACCATCTTGAGCTTCATCAGAGGCTTCTTCATTGTGAGCTTCTAGAGTAATTCTAAGGAATTTAACCCAAGTCCATCTACTGTAATAATCAACAATGACTGATCCATATTTACTTCTATATATAGATGCAGTGCTAACTGGTTCAAATAAATCAATATGGAGTAATTCTAAGGGTCTGGACGTTGAAACAATGTCTTTAGATTTGAAAGATGATTTAATAATTTTTCCATTCTAGCATGCACCACAAAGTGCATATGAATGATAGTCAATGTCTAGTAAGCCTCTGATCAGTTGTAACTTACTAAGCTTAGAGATTAATCTCCAGTTAGCATGTCCCAACCTTCTGTGCCACAGCCATTTTTTATCGTTCACTGATAGAAGACAAACTACCTTCTGATCAACCAGTTCGGAAAAATTAATTTTATAGACATTATTTTTTCTCTTTCCCTTAAATACTCAGGACTTATCATCTTTGTTGATTATTGTGCAGTTAGTCTTATCAAACATTACATCATAACCACTATCACATAACTGACTAATGTTAAGTATGTTATGTCTAAGGTCATCTACCAGCCACACATTATTAATAGAGATAGAAGAGTTACCAATAGTTCATGTGCCAATGATCTTGCCGGTCTGGTTACCTCCAAATCCCACAGTTCCTCCCTCTTTCATTGTTAGGGTTAGGAACATAGACTTTTCTCCTGTCATGTGTCGTGAGCACCATTGTCCAGGTACCATGACTTGTGATTTTCCCTTACTCTTAGGCATATCTGCAGCATTCACAATTTCAGATTTAGGTACCCATATCTTTATGGGTCCTTTGGGGTTAGTACTGGAAGTCTTACTCTTCTTCTTTTGATCCTTGTGCTTGAAGTTAGGTGGCTTCTGTTCACTCAATACCTTCGGTTTAATAACTTTTGGTTTTGGATCCCATGAAGCAACAATTGTTTTCTTCCTCTGAAACTTAGGATTTAAGACATCAGACTCTGAGTTCTTCAGAACCTGTTGTTTAGGTTCTGGTCTGTTCAGAATCTGAATCTTTGGAGTCTTAGAATCAGAGTTAATCATAACCTTAGGCTTAGAGTTCTTTGACTTTGAAATATTCACGGTCTTAGAGCTAGAAACTTCAGGTTCTGATTGGATTACAGTCTCAGACTCAACTCATTCAGGCACAAAATAAGTTTTCAATCCTTTCTTAATGCATTCACAACATGCTTTAAGACTGATTCCATTAGGTTTCCCTTCTAAGAATCCAATCCCTTTACCATTGTTCTTATAAATGCTATAAATCATAGATGCTACTTTGCTTCTGTCAATGCCAGATATAATGAAATCTTCAGGAGCAATTTCATGTTTACTTACAGGTTTTCCTTCACACTTTTCTTGAAGCTTCTGACAAAGAAACTTGAGTTTGTCTTCATAAGTTCTACAAATGAAGTCTAAATCTCTAAGTCCTTCCTCAGATGCTTTCAGATCAAATAAAGTCTTTTCTTGTTGTTTCATTAAATCAACATATTTATCTTTTAATCTTCCAACTCATTGGTTCTGTGTTCAAAGTGTGTGAAGAGCTCTTTAAGTGAATCAACAAGTTCTTCTCTGAGAATTTTAAAATATACCTCATTTTCATCTTCAGAGTCTGTTTCAGGTTCAGCTTTAGAAGTCACTGTAGCTACTAACCCAACAGCCACATTTTCTTCATCTCCAGATTCATCCTTGTCAGACCCTGATTCACTATCCAAATTTTCCCAGGTGGCCATCAGACTATACTTGATCTTGAAGGTGAGAAAAACCACAAGAAGGGGGGGTTGAATTGTGTTTTTGGAAACTTCTTCTTTTACGTTCTAGATAACTGTCCTCAGGTTCAGAGTCTGAAGTAGTTCAGAGTCTGAGTGAGTTCAGAGTCTATGAGCAGCGGATAATGTAAAGAACAGAAGAAGAAAGAACACAAGCAATTATACATGTTCCTTCCACAAACCGGAAGTAGTCATGTCCTCCTTGCACTTCCAAGGAGAGTTCCACTAAAATGTAATCTCAAATTACAAGTTGCTCAATCACACAAGAAAGAGACTTATCTTTGCTCAAGGACA
>Ga0228710_1005335_pt1 | contig 20002 bp, 10 predicted proteins | sample MedpolnodulmetaG_FD_177995 | JGI IMG/M metagenome (GOLD analysis project Ga0228710, IMG submission 177995) | Root nodule microbial communities from Medicago polymorpha collected in Santa Monica, California, United States - pink nodules | ecosystem: Host-associated > Plants > Roots > Nodule... | reverse complement strand
TCGGAACAAAAATGAGGTATTTTAAAATACCTCTCTGCCGAATTTTTATTCTGAAAAGTCAGATAATATTCCGGATCAGAGGGTATATGAATGTAAGACCTTAGGTCAAAAATTGGGGTATGACATATATCATAGTTAAAAAAAACTAGTATATCACACAATTATTTAATGGATTAAGCTAACAAGTGTTCTAAAAATATTAGTTTTCTTTTTGACACATTCTAAAGATATTAGTTAAGAAAGTAAAAATTGAACTTAGCATTATATTTTTATTTTTATTTTTAAATTTTGAAAATGTTGAATTCACCATTTTTCAACAAAATATTTCTATATTATTTTTCTTAACAAATGTCGTAAGTTCACTCTTTAACATTTGCTTATTTAATTTATGGATAGTGTTAACTTGTGCCCTTAGGGCACATGTTAAGAAACCCAAAAGAAGAAATTTTCTATAAAATTTAGTGCATTTAATTGATTAAAAAGTTAAATATTAAATGCAATACACACATTTCAAAAAATTATTTCCATATTTAAATCATTAAATTTCCCTTAATATATTACAATAGAATCTTACATCCCATTTACCATTATCTTTTCTTTTACGTTTTATTTGGATAATACAAACAAATGAAATTCTCAAATCTTATAAACAGACTGAAACACTCAATTAAATTGGTCATATCTTTGAATGCATCTCGATCTCAATTGATTAGTATAAATTGAAATTTGATCCTGTAAAATATACCTACTAACACTGTCAAAATCATGAGATGCTTACAGATTACAATTTGAGTCCATTGAGATAAAATAAGATTTGGAATAGACACATCCTTTTCGTGTAAATATATCTCATAAAGCAAAAAGAAGGGGAAAAAGAAGGAAGAAAGAAGAACAAAAGGTCCTTATTAGTCCCCCCAAAAAGTTTGACATTGACCCTTTCTTACCCTCAAATACTTAAGTGGGCACGGCATCTCTCTCACTTGCCACATGAAAGACAAGCACTCAGAAAGTTTTTGAATAAAGAAAAAGAACAAAAGTATGAGAAAAAAACTATGTTAGTTTGACTCATAAGTAAAATCTAACTAAAAATTCTTGATTTGAACTTATATTTTTATAAATAATTTATTCTTGGATGAAGTTCATAAATCATTCGAATTTAATTGATTGATTATATATTACTTTATATTGATAGACAAATGTGAATGAATAAAAATATATGAAATTCTTACAACTTATTAACCATCAAATACAATTTAACAATAATTTTCTATATCAATAATTACATTTTTCAAATTTACATTTAAACACAAATAACTCAATTAATAGAAACATCGCATATAATGTACAAAAACAAATGTTCAAACCATAAACATTTCACTTATTCACCTTATTAGTTATTGTTTGAAAAAAAGAGTTAAACTTTACACAATATGTGATTAGGAAAAAAATTGTTTTTATCCAATCACTTTAATACATGGTATTGTCCGATCTAATTTCTAAATTAAATAGGCTGAAAAATAACTAGCCAATCTCCTATGTTTATTAGCCCATCAAAGGCACCCTTAAACCAAGTTAATAATATAAATTGACTTCAAAACTTAATATCGAAATTGTGCCAAAATATTTTTTCTAAATAAACATAGATAATTCATGATTAAACCTCTTGAATTCACTCCTTTCTTTTCTTCAACAGAGAATCTATGCCCACCATTGAACATAACAAGGGCCCCACTTCAAACAATCCACCCCATCATCATATTAACATTAACCCCTACACCAAAAATCATAATCCTCTCCCAAAAAATCCACCCTCCTCTTCACCATCTTCATCCTTCTCACTTTCTCTTCCTCTCACTAAAACTTTTCCCATACACTAACACACTCACTTGCATTAATAATTGTGTTGTATTCAACTTCAATAACTAAACTAAACCCAAACAAAAAACCCCTTCAATTATTTATCATTTTTATCACCTCACTCAAAAACAAAAAAAAAAAATCAACTTCAATATCAAATAATAAATTATATATATTTTTATAATTTAATATATATGCTTGCCGGTGATGCCGACGCCGGTAAGCTCAGCGCGACAATGTTTAACCGACGAAGCAGCGCGTGCTCTCGACGAAGCAGTCTCCGTAGCGCGTAGACGTAGCCATCCTCAAACAACCTCTCTCCACGCCATCTCAGCTTTACTCGCTCTCCCCTCCAACGCTCTACGCGCCGCCTGCTCATGCACACGCGCCACCACCTTCCCTTACTCCCCTCGTCTCCACTTCCGTGCCCTAGAACTCTCAGTCGGAGTCTCCCTCGACCGTCTCCCCACCACCAAAACCACCGCCGTCGTCTCCTCCGCAGATGACGGCGGCCCACCAGTGTCAAACTCTCTCATGGCAGCCATTAAACGCTCTCAAGCAAACCAACGTCGTCATCCAGATAGCTTCCATTTGCTACAGATAATGCAGCAACAGCAACAAAACCAGAATCAAACTGCGTCGTTTTTGAAAGTTGAGTTGAAGCATTTCATTCTCTCTATTCTTGATGATCCTATAGTTAGTAGGGTTTTTGCAGAAGCTGGTTTTCGTAGCTATGATGTTAAGTTTGCTTTACTTCAACCACCACCACCACCACCATCTTCTAGATTCTTTCACCGTTCTTCTCCTCCGGTTTTTTTATGTAATATTGAACCGGACCGGTTTGAAACGGTTCGGTTCGATGAGAATTCAAGAAGGGTTGTTGAGGTTTTAGCTGGGAAGAGTGGGAGTAACGGTAAGAGAAATCCTCTTTTGATGGGTGTTTATGCTAAAACCGCTTTAAAAAGGTTTGTAGAGTTAGTTCAAAGTGGAAAAGTTGGTTTTTTACCTAATGAGCTTGATGGGTTAAAAGTGGTTTCTATTGAAAATGAGATTTTTGAGTTTCTTGTTGGAAATGGGAGTGAAGAGAAGATGGGGTTGAGATTTGATGAAGTGGGTCATTTAGTTAAACAAAGTTTAGGTCCTGGTGTTGCTGTAAGTTTTGGGGAGATTGAGGTTTTTGTGAAGAACAATAACGATGATGATGTTATTGATGATGGTGTTGTGTATGTTGTTTCAAAGTTGACAAGGTTGTTGGAGGTTTATGGTGGGAAGATTTGGCTAGTAGGTGTAGCAGGAAATTGTGATGTTTATACTAAGTTTTTGAGGTTGTTCCCTAATGTTGAAAAAGATTTGGATTTGCATGTTTTGCCTGTGACATCTGCTACTCCTTCTATGGAAGGACTATACTCTAAATCCAGGTATGTTTCTCTTTTATCTTTCCTTTTCTGTTTCTTTATTGGTTCTGGTTTGTACTTGTCTTGACCTATGTTTGTTTTTTTGTCATAGGGTGTGTGTTCATGCACTTTCATCAGTTTTAATAATACTATATTATATAATACATACCATATAATATATACTATATAGTTCTATAGAAATATCAATAACTATATAGTATATTATATACATGATATTGGTATTTGTTTAGATTTGTGTGTAACATATAGTTTTTTTGTGAATAAAAAAGTTGATATGTCAATATGGTCATTGGCTATTAAGTTATGGAGTGTAGATTGAAGGATTATAATTGGTCTGTGTTCTTGTCTTTAACTTGTTCTGTGTTTTTTTTTTGTAAATTATTCAGATGATTTTGTCTTTGGTTGCTTTCCATCTCTTCTCTATCAAAAGCTGTTTGCTTGGTTACTGTGCATAGAGAAAGGAAGAAGTAATTTTAAATTATAAATATTGAATTATAATCTGACTCCTGGAACTTTCTATAACCTTTTTCTTTTCTATGAATTAAGAGCATAATTTAATAATGGTCATGATTCAATTGGTTTTGGTTTTTGAGACAAATTATTTACTTGCCATAGTTTTGCTGCAAAGTTCTATTATCTGGGAACAAGTTAATCTGAATTATGAAAGCATTGCTCTAATGGATGCTAGAGATATTAGTGATTATGCTTTTATTGATCTGTTTGTGTCATCACATGAGCCTTTAGTGTTATTTCTACCTGCAGTCTTTTGATAAATGCTTCTTCTTTTTCTGTACCCCTGACCCACCTCTTCTTTTTTGGTGTTATGAATGTAGTTTTGTGCGGTCCGATCAAAATCACAATCCAAATTTCAATGCATATTTTGATATATTTTTTTACAAAAAATCTAAAATACTAATTATGAAATTTGGATTATCTGATCTTGGTCGAGCAGTCCAAATGTGTAGTTGATTGCGTGTAATCACGGGGCTGCGACTTGCGACTACACACAACCTAGATTCAATTTTGACCTATCAAATTCTATAGCCTATTATGATGTGTATATATTGCTTGGAACATATTTACTTTTGGTTGATGATATGTTTTTTTTACTTTTATTGGGATAGATGATGCTTAAAGTCTAACTCTTCATGTGCACCTTAGCTTCTGACAGTTTGGTGTCTACTGAATCTAAAAGTTCCATCTTCATTATTTAATTTGCAGCTTAATGGGGTCCTTTGTTCCATTTGGTGGATTCTTTTCTACACCTTCTGATTTCAGAAATCCAAATCCATCTTCAACTCTTTGTGACACATGCAATAAAAAGTATGAACAAGAAGTTGCTGATAATTATGTGAATGTAGGACCTTCTTCTTCATCATCAACAAGCTTACCTTGGTTACAAAAGATGAATGTGGATTCAGATAGAGGATTGGGTTTGGCAAAGGTGTGTTAATTTTATGATCACCTAACATTATGTTTCATTTTTCACTTTGCATGCAGAGACACTCACATGCTTACACACATACTTGCAACATTAATTGTGAGACAATTTCTGTTCTGACCCACTAAAATAATTTAGTCAGAGGTAAGCAGCAATAATGCTTCTGGCCTAATATGGTAAAAGTAAAAAAAAATGCATTTTCCTAAGTAAGATTGAAAGTAGCAATATAGTGATTTGTCACCTTGAATGCCTATGCCTATACCAAAGATATGCCTACTGAACTAATCTGGTGATGTTTCTGAAAGTTGATTAGGACTATACATTTTTTATATTTCCATGTGTACTTTGGTCCTACCATAGAGAAATGCAAATAATGCAATCAGTGGACCCAGGTTTACCTCTAGGAAGTAGCACTTCCATAAAGCCAAAATATTTCCTATTTAGTATTATGCATGATATATACTTTTGGCATATTTTATGTATAAGCTATTTTCATAAGCTATCTTGGAGAACTTATGGAAGTAAGCTGAAAACAGCTTATGGACATGTCAATAAATTCTAATGTTTAGCAGCACCACCATAACCTTTCTAGTTGTCACCACGTACACAAGATATTTTAAGGACTTCCTTTGAGATTAATATTGGAAAATGAAAAAGTCATACCTTTCCTTTGATTCTTTAACATTTTATCAAGAAATATGAATGTAGATTGCATGAAATTGTATTTTCTCTTGTCAAAAGTTGGGATCTGGATTTTCTGTACTGAGAGAATCATGCATTTGACATAGTCATGCGATTTGGACCGTTGGATGAAGATCGAACGCCGTGTTCCGACTTTGGTAAATTGGATCTAAAATACAAAGTCAGAACATGTGTTGTCCGATCATAATCAGAAAATCCTCCAGACTAGTGAATGCCAAAATCCAAATTTGTTGAGCCGTGTGTTTTATCTCTTTGATTATATATCTATCTCTTGATTAACATTATTGTTACTAATCGTTTTTTCCTTCATGTGCCATACTTCATTTATTCAATTTGTGGCTATACTATTTATTTAATAATGAACTTCATCATCAAGTGCAGACCAATGAAGATAACACAAGTTTGAATGCTAAGATCTTCGGATTGCAGAGGAAATGGAGTGATATCTGTCAACATCTTCATCAAAACAAATCATTACCTGAAATCAATATTTCCCAAACATTAACAGGGTTCCAAGCTCCATTCCACGAGGGGTTTCGATTCGGTAGAGGAACTAGCAGCCTTAATGAAATCCACTGTTCTAATCCAATTCCCTACATGTCTAAAGAGTTACAAAGTTCATTTCCATCCAAACAGATGTTACCATTTTCACAACCTTTTGATACTACTCTTAGTGCCAAAGATAAAACTGAACATGTACCGGAAGTTTCAAAATTATACATACAAAATCCTCTCCTTAACCACAAGCCATCTTTGTCCCTTAATCCTGTCACCACGGATTTGGTTTTGGGAACGACATATACATCAGTTACTCATGAGCCAGATACCCCGAAACTAAGTGATCATAAGAAGCATCTTCAGCACTTGTCGGATTCTCTTTCGACTGATTTTGATGCTATGAATGAGAGTACTTCAAACCAAATTGCTAGATCCTCTTCCTACTCGGGTCATAATTCCGATGGAAAATTTGAAATGGTTGATTTCAAGTCACTTTACAAACTTCTTATCGAAAAAGTTTGGTGGCAAGATGAGGCAATATATTCCATCATCAATATTATGACACTTTGTAGATCAGGTGACGAAAAGCGTAGTGGATTGAATGTTAGAGCCGACACATGGTTTTCTTTCCTTGGACCAGATAGAGTTGGAAAAAGAAAAATTGCTTCAGTACTTGCAGAAACTCTATTTGGAAGCAAACAATGCTTAATCTCAGTGGATTTAAGCTCTAAGGACACGTTTCAACCATTGAACTCGATTTTCGAATGTCACGATGTGCTTAGGAGGAAGACAGTTGTGGATTATATTGCTGGCGAATTGAGTAAAAAGCCACGTTCGGTTGTGTTTCTTGAAAATATCGATAAAGCTGATTTAATTGTGCAGAATAGTTTGTTACAAGCTATAAGAACAGGTAAATTTCCATACTCACATGGTAGGGAAATCAGCATCAACAATTCAATATTTGTTGTGACCTCTTCTGTTTTCAAAGTTAGCGGGCTTTTTAATATGGAAAAGGAACCAAAAATATTTCCCGAGGAAAGAATCCTTGAAGCTAAAAGATGTCAAATTGAATTATCAATTGGACATGCTTCTGAGGATGTCTTTAGAAGCGGTAGCAAAAATGTGAGGGTTTCAAAGAGAAATGGAACATTTCTGAATAAAAGAAAGCTCTGTGAAACTCAAAGCAGTGATTCCAATGAGAAAGTACCTAGCAAGACAATGAAACATATCAGAGAGGCGTCACGGTCGTATCTGGATTTGAATATGCCTCTAGAAGAGGAAGTGGAGGATGGTGATTGTGAAAATGAATCTGTAGTTCAAAATCATGAAACATGGTTAAATGATTTCCTTGCACAAATTGATGGAAAAGTGGTTTTTAAGCCATTCAATTTTGATTTACTTGCTGAGCAAGTAATCGAACACATTGACAAACAATTTCAAACACCATTCAGATCAAATTTTGTGCTGGAAATTGATTATGAGGTCATGTCAGAGATACTTGCAGCCGCTTGGTTATCAGACAAGAAAAAAGCAGTGGAAGATTGGATTGAACATGTTCTAGGAAGTAGCTTTGTCGAAGCACAAAAAAAGTATCGCAATGTAGCTGAGTATGTCATGAAATTGGTTAAATGTGAAAGCATTTTTGTGGAAGAGCAAGCTACAGAAGTATGCCTTCCAGCTAGAATTAACTTGAACTAAATTTTTGATCACTATATGTATTGTAATGTAATTACTTGTATAATGTAGCTTGTAGGGTATATAGCATTTGGTAGTTATAGCATTTTAAGGCTAGTTAATCCCACAATTTTTTCTTTTTGAGGTGATCATTGTGATGTGATTTCTTATGGTAATAGAATGTATAATCTTCACCACCAGTTCTCCTGTTTATTTTGATGGGATGAATAATTTAAATTTTTAGATATTAATTTAAGTTAGGGATTTCAATTTATAGTAAACATGGCTGATCAAGAAAGGGTAGTCGGGTGCAATTGAAAGGGTCGGCTATGCTTATATAGGCGATGAAGTGTAAGTGATAAGTGTATCGTCTTTCTGAGGCAAGTCAAGCTGACTATTGGGAAGAGTAATAGGCAAAATGCAGGTTAAATAAATAGCAGTTGGTTGGTCGAAGTAAAGATGACTTAAGATGGCTCAATTTCTTACTTTACGGTGCAATAATGATACTATTTACGCGCATCTGCAATGAACTATGTCACATCATTTCTCAAGACTCAACCAATGATACAACGTAGGAGGCATTTGGTTACACCTAAAAATAATTATACTATTAGTCAAATTCGGAAAATCAGCGATTAAGCAATCAAGCGAGGAGATCCCTTAGCCGAGTGAAGGATATGCGTTCCTAGAGCAACCAGGTGAAGGAGCTGATTATTTGTTAAGGCCACTAACTCAGAACGTGGTTCGTTAAAGTTCAAACCTGAGTCAAAAGCATATTGATGCTATACAATGACACATTATCCATGATGTATGCTCTCAATAGCAATAATCATTCAGAGGAACGTGAGAAGAGACACAATCTATAGTGGAACTGCGCACAAAGAGACCTTGTCAACAGATCACACCGACGAGATAAAGTTGAAGCACACAGGGCACCATGATTCCACTACCAAAGGAGTTATCATGCAACAATCGTGAAAATTAGCCGAATAGAAGTTACGTATTGTAGGTCACGTCGTTTGGCTATTACGCAGTAGTCACACTATAAACACTCTATCCATACACTGTAATTGGAACATCCAATCAATCAAGCAAGCTTATTTTTGCAAATTCATCGCTTTATTTTCTGCTTTTATTTGTGCATTTCTTATTGTAGCTTCAACCCAAAAACACAATCAGACCTAACACCATACTGGAGTATTTAGGGAAACTACAGTTGAGGAACAATGTTCTTCCCTCGGTGTTAACTGCCGACCACGTCTAATTTCCGCTTCCATCAACAATTGCAAACTCCTGTGAATCCATGTTTTGGATTATGCATTCCAAAACAATATTTTAACCATTCGAAAAATATGATCTGAAACGTGTCATTATATTGATCTCGCCACGATGCTCCTAGATCATGGCACTATATTTCTAGTGATGAAATGATGATTGTATGCACCAAAATTGTGTCAAAAGGACCTTACATCATAGCACAGTGATAACACTTCAATTATGCCTTGTGTCCAAGATACTTTCTGGTTCCCATGACAACTTTGACCCCTATAATTGATTTTTAAATTCTCCTCATTTTTCTTTTTGATGTTGACCTTTCAGTTTTTAGGGAAAAGAGTCTCCAATAATCCAGAGTTCGACCGAGAGTTAAGTAAAGTTTGACCAAAAATTGTTCTACCTAGAGATCGAACTCAGGTTCTTCTGAGCAATTCATCCTTGATGGAGTTCATTAACCATTGAGTCCAATTGCTTGATTAATTCTCCTCATTTAATTAGAGGTATTTCTCTGAAAAGTTAATCAATGCATTTTAAATTTTGAAAAACTTTTATATTTTGCAAAATGGTCTTATATATAGAGAGATGAAGATGGTAATAATTAAAAAAGTCTTGTTTACTAATGCTCTAAGTATTGGTTAATGATTCTATTAAAAAAGAATTTGTCGTGAAAACACTGATTGTTACTTTTGTCAATGTAATAATTACACCACTTTGTTCTTTTAGGTTCATAAGCAATTGTCACTCTTGTTCTTCTTTTTATTTATTTTTTATTTTTAAGTATTTGGATCGTAGAATGTTTTTAGTTAGTTGGTTGTTTTGAACTGTTTGCTAAAACAACCATATGCTTTCTCTTTCACTCTAGATGATGTACATGTTGTTTTTGCTGTTTGGTTAATAAGGTTGTGTAACAGTTTACCGGTTTTTTTTTTCCTTTTCTTTTTTCTGTTACTAATGTTTATGTTTATTTTTAGAATTATTGTTGCAACCATATGCACACGGTATTTTTGAATGCTGGCTTCATCCTGCTCAATACAGAACAAGGCTTTGCAAGGATGGAACCGGATGTACCAGAAAGGTTTGCTTTTTTGCTCACAAACCAGAGGAGCTTCGACCATTGTATGCTTCTACCGGTTCTGCTATGCCTTCACCTACATCATATTCAAATTCACCTAGTTCTTCTTCAATGTATTCTTTCACATTGAGCTCTCTGTCTTCTTTGATTCAATCTGCGCCAACGCCACCTTTGACTCCATTGGCATCATCGCCTGCGTCTGGAACCACGTAGCAGACTCAGATTCACCTTCATTCTGCAGTCCCAACTCTTCAGATGCCAAGAAACAGATTGAAAACTGCACTGAATGCTATAGATGATACTGAATTTATCGAACTTGAAAATCCCTTTATGCGGAAGCTAATGATGGAAGAACGGACATGTCTTTCGTCTCCAAATAGGCTTATCCTACTAATCTTGAAAACATTTTGGGGTCATCAATACAATTTCAAACTTTAATGCAGTCGCATCAGAACACGAACCATCAACTTTGGGGCTATCCTTCTGATCTTAACAATTCAAATGTTATTGGATCACCACAATTCAGAGTTGATGCCATAGCAAAGCGGAGCCAGAGCTTTATTGAGCGCAGCAACGTGAGAAGCTTTAGTTCCGAGCTTCCTTCTGCTACCTCACTTGCCATGGATTCTTCTAAATTATCTGGTTGGGGTTCCCCTGATGGAAAATTATACTGGTCCATCTGCGGCGATGAACTCAATAAAATGAGGAAATCTTATTCTCTCGGCTTTCGAAACAGAAGTAGCACTTCAACAATGGCTGTTGCATCAAATGTTGATGATCCTGATATTTTTTTAAGCCAAGAATCTTGGGTTAATTCACTTGTGAAGGATGATGCTCCAGCAATAGAATTTGATGAATATTGTGTTGAAGATCAAATGCAATTTCATAATCTAGACGCAGTTCCGTCGTGGCCGGAGCAATTGTACATGAAGCCAGAGCAGATGGTGGTGTGAATCTAATGCTAACTTTGACATTGGATCCTCTGTGCATCTCTTGACTAGTTTATATATTAAATGTTTTTTCTTTTATTTTGTATATATTTAGGTGACATTTTGTAGAAAAAATATTGTAAAATGTCTATAATACAAAAGTTAGACAGAATGCAAGATACTTGAGATAATACTTTCATGATTCTTTTTTATGAGATTTTTGACTAGATTTATTAGTGAAGAATTTTACTTCAAGAAAGTATATCTTTCTAATTTTAACCAAGTAATTTGACTCAAGTGGTTAATGAGCTTTATCAAAGGACAAATTGTTCAGTAAAGTTTGCGTACAATTTTTGGTCTGACTTTACTTACCTCCCGGTCGAGCTTCGTATTTACCAGGAGCCCTTCCCCTGGGAACCGGAGGATTAACACCAAAAATACCTTTCTAATTTTAGATTCAAATAATATTGTGTGCTTAAGTTTTGGTTTATTTCCTTGTGTCTAGTGAAATGAAGTTTCAGGACAAAAAAATCCATTGAACAACAAAAAATCTTGTAAGAAACTCTTGAAACTGAATCAGATTATTATTCCATTATTGAGTATAAGCCTTGTGTATGCGATAGCATACACAATACAAGATACAAGAAGCAAAAGCCAGCAACAACTAAATATATTCTCTTCACTTTTTACAATTACAATATAAAGAGTCTTGGAATTAGAACACATTCAAGTCCTCATTTGACTTGAAATACCAACAAATAAAAAACAAATTCAAGAAAGAAAAACTCAAACCTCTCAAAAAAATCACCATATTTTTGAAATCCCTTCACACTAACTCATTTGCACAAAAAACATAATTCATTTCTCTTGAAATTTAGATGAGGCTTTTCTGATTCCAAATGGTAGAAAATGGTTCATCCTTTGTGGAACTCCTTAGCTTAAATATTATATAAACAATCATTCCAACTAAAAATCCAAATGATGCACTTGATCCAACCATTGAAACAGAAGTGGAAATAAGAGCCACAAAGAAATCTTCTTTGCTATTCATGTCTCTAGCACACATAGCAAGTTCAATTCCAGCAAACAATAGCAACACTCCTAAGATCCCGACCGGAAACATCTTTAAAATGTTTGCTAAGGAAGTTCCTAACAACAATCCTAATACCAATTTTCCTGCACCAAGAAGTGCCACACATCCACCACTTCTTCCACCGAATTTATATTGTCCTGCGAGTCCACCGGCCCCATGACAAGTCGGCACACAACCAAACCAACAACCGATTAAATTCATTAGTCCAACTGTCACTGAAATTGAAGTAACTGAAAATTCCTTTTCTGGAAAAAGATCTGTTGATAACTTACAAACAGCTATGACAGAGTTCAAAATTGACAACGGAAGTTGAGGAATTGCACCTTTAACAAAACCTTTCTTCCATGCATGTTTAGTGAATTTCACCAAATCTATTGAAGTGGGTCCAAATTTAATTTCATTGATAACTTCATGTTTTCTTATAAAAACCAAAACAATCCCCAACACAAAGACTACAAATGCAGAAGGAAGTGAGAAAATAATCTTTCTCAATCTATTGATATTTCTATTGTTTCTTCCACCTTGATTACTATTTTTTCCATCTAAATTATCACCACTTTCTGGAGCAACACCACATCCACGATTTTGTTCACCAGCTCCATTAACAATCAATATAAAACAAGTACAAACAATAGCTAGAACCAACCCATCTAACCCTAACCAAGGCCTTTCACCCAAAGCTTTAGACTTGGGAAGATCTTGCACTTTCTTCACATATTTAACAGCAGTTAAAGCAAATGATAAACCTTGTGCTAGTTGAATTCCCCTTACAACAGGTAAAGGAATAAACTTGTAAACCAGCTTCATCAATCCTGTGATGCCAAGAATGAACAACACGCCGCCGGTCAAGATTCCAGCAGCCATGATTTCCGGTATGCCAAATTCTTTGTCCGATAAGGCCGAGGCGGCGATTGACTTCATGGGCTGGACAGGCATAGGTACCCCATAAATGATACCAGTGATGATGTTGTAGACACCTGTAAGATGGATTACATCAGAAAAAGAGATTGCATGTATGGCCGATCCAAAGGTAAAACTACGAAAGCCCTAGCTTTAGGTACACCAACAAAAAAGTATTTGTCATTAGATTTTATAAACAAAAAATGCTCATATATGATTATAATAGAGCCCCATTTATTAAAACTTGTTTCAGGCCACACTAACTATTAAAAATTATTTGCATGCAAGTGTGCACTTTTTCATTTAGGAAAAAAATACTATTCATCATTATTATTTAAATTAATAGTTTAAAAGTTACTTTACTAATTTTCATTAAAATATATTTCTTAACTTGCACAAATTTACTAACTTAGACCCACTTTTGTTATGAACATATTTATGTCACAATGTTACAAACATGAAACAGCCCAAAAAAAAAGATAAAATGGTTTTGACAAAAAAGCAGGTACAATTTTTTTAAATTACATAATTACCCTTCGTTTAATAATGGTTTAATAGTAGTAGGTGGATATTTTCTGGTCTAAATTAGCAAATCTTTATATATATATATATATATATATATATATATATATATATATAGGTTTTGCTAGAAGACACCCTTTATGAAGGTGTCTTTTAGCAAGTTATCCTATAGGTATTTGCTAAAAAACACCAACTAATTTTTATGAAGATAGCAAGTTATAACTAAAAAGTTGATAATTACACCTTGAGGTGTGGATTGCTAAAAGACACATTCATGAGTGTCTTCTAGCAAAACCGAATATATATATTTGGAACCCTCATCTTAGAAGCTGACTTTTTAAGATTGAGGTTCAATCCCATTTAACAAAAGTATCTACCAGAAGATTAATAGTGTGCATGATCTTCATTTCTCATTCATTAACAGGAAAAAATAGAACATACCGTTGAAAATCAATGTGGTACCAAGGTTGAGGTCCTTAGCTAGAGTTAGAGCCAACACTATGGGTATGTAGGTGCCAAGGTCACCCATGGCACCATTTAATTCAGCCCATTTTGAACGGAAAACCAAGTTAGCTTTCAGTTTCTGCACTGCATCTTTGGTTGTAAAACGTGATATGACTGAAGGGTTAGTTGGAGCTGTTGGAGTAATTTCAGGTGCTTTGGGATCTAAGGTTTGAACTAAAGGAGGGTTTTGATTTTCCATATGAAATGTGATGTGTTAATTGGCTAATGGAGAGGTTGAAACCAATGGAAGAAAATAAAATGATTTGGAAAATGTGAATTGTTTGTTGGTTTTATTTATAGGGGTTCTAAACTCATTGTTGCCATCAACTTGATGTCATTTTTAAATTAAAATAAAAAGTAGTAAACTATTCCACTGGTATGCTGTCAAAAATAAAAACTAGTCCACTGGTAAATAACTTTTTTAAATTGCCTCTTCGTGAAGCCAAAATAAAATTACATATTCAAAAAAATTAGTCAATTTTTTTCGTCTTCTAAATAGTCTAGTGGCTAGAAATTTACAGTGAATAAGGGATGTCTAGGGTTCGAACTTTGTGAGTTGTGCAATTCAATTTAGCCAATTATAATAGGATACTTGTAGTGAAAATAAGAAGAGTTAGAGTTCAAAATGTTGAGTTAAACGTTTTGTACCGACGATTAGTCAGTTTTACCAGTTTGTTATTTGTTAAGCAAAAATAGGCACAACTTATGATGTATAAATATCTACCGTGAATGTGAAAATAATACGCAATATTGTTAGTGAAATTTCAAGTGAGAATCACAAGTGAAGTCATCAATTTTATTCAGCAACTCTCTATCTTTCTCTCTCTCTCTCCAAAACTTTCTCAGACAATTTTTTTTTTTAATTCTTCTTCTTCTTCTCCGGAACATGCAACATCACACATACATACAATTAACAAAAATCAACGAAGTAAACAAAAACAAGATATACTAAAATGGTTTGAATTATATTTTCCGAACTACGACCAATTTGTTTCGGCAAGTATAGTCTTAACATGTTCAGACACAATGAATAAAAAATGAACCAAACAAAGATAAATCGAGGGAATGAGATCTTACCTTGGGTTTGTTGTTTGAAAATGCTTTCGAGAAAAAAATCAGCAAGAATCACACAATGTTAGGTTTTCGGATTTTTGGGATGTGAGAGAGAAGTTTGGATAGGGCAAAATGGAAACTGCTGAAGTGACGGGAGTTTCTGATTTCGACTAATATATATGATATGTTTGGCAAATAAAAACCGAACTGCAATTCAGATTCTATTTTCCAAGCAAAGGGTAAATTTAGAAGAAAAAAAATATAGTTCGTGAGAAACGCAAAAGGTGGAAAAGTAATAATCTAACTCTTAATTATGAAAATTGTTGTTCACACTTGTGTTAAGGCTGAAAAACGTCACAAAAAGACCCAAATACCCCGGCGGTAGTTAAGTGCCAATGAAAAGAACCGACGGTAGTTAACTGCCGCAACATCCAACGGCAGTTAACGGCCGCTGCGATCAGTTGAAACTTGTCAATTGGCAGGCAGTAAGATTAAGTTCAACACAACCTCTTGGAATGCATTCCTTTCTGTGATGACTCATCTTATATGAGGGAATTCGATGTGAAAACCTAAAAAGTTGATTTGCTAGAATACATGTGTTGTGTTCTCTTCATTCTTTTGACTTTTCAAAGAAAGTTGCAAATCTCTACCCAAAGTATACGACACTTCAATGCCAATATTTTTAGTAAACTTCCAAAAATTAAACTTAAATCCAACATCATGATGATACCACATATTTAGGGAGGGAGAATGTAATGTAATGTAGATGAAATTAAAACTAAATAAAATTGTGTATTTTTTTAATTGATTTTGTGTATTTATGCAACTTGATTCGAATTTATTCAATACACAACTTTAATCAAATTTAATCAATACACAACTTTAATCGAATTTATTCAATACACAACTTTATTCAAAGTACCAAAATGTGCAGCATATAAAAAAAACATAAGAAAACATCCAAAACTATTAGACATTAGAAGCCATTACATTTAATCAGCTGCCTCGTCACATAAGTCAATTGGGTTGTCCTCGACAGTTCCTAGGGTACCTGCTTTTGGTTGAGGACCAAAGTAACAAGTCATTCCGCTCCTCCTCAACCTGTAATGATTGTACACCGACACCTTCGAATTGTTTTTTTTAACGGAACCATCGCATTCGATCCGTACCATGTCACAGTCGATTTTGCTTTCTTCTTATCACTCTTTTTTTTAATTGAGTAGCATCGCCCTGTTTCTAAGACATATTTACACAATGTAAACATCGGATCAAAACTTACTCTAATCCAAAAATATTCTACCACAAATTCCTAACAATTTTTACAATTTCTAACAATTTCTAACGATTTCTAACAATACCTAACAATTTCTAACAATTCCTAATGATTTCTAACAATACATAACAATTTCCAATAATTCCTAACATTTTCTAACACGATTCAATCAATTCTACTATAATCAACATCTAACAAATCAATCAAAACATAAACATCTAACATCATAAAATCAAAAATCAAAAATCAACAAAACCTAATTATGTAACAATTTCTTTAAAAAATCTAACAATTCAATCAAAAAAAGCCAATGCAATAGGATAATAAGCACTTATTTGATTTTGTGTTTGTAATTGGCGTAAAATGACTTTAGCTTGGAGAAAATCGCACCTAAGGATCTCATAACTGCAACAATGGAGTTTTAGAAATTCCTATTTATGTTCTTATAACAGAGCATCAACAGTTAACTGTCGATAAAACCTCGGTAGTTAACTGCCGCCAGTTTATTACATTGGTAGTTAACTGTCGTCGGAGCATTTGCGTCTTTTACAGGTGTTTTTCATCCTTTTAAGAAGTGTGAACAAGAATTTTCCTTAATTATAACCTGATGACTTAGGTGACATCCTATTCTAGATTGGCCCAAGGCCTAAAATCCTCTGATTCCTGCTCTTCATCCAGCAAGTTTCGCTCGCGCCCAGCTGAAATACCCAAACAACCTCTGTGCTAGTTAACTAACGCAAGTGTTAAACATTGCGCCAGTTTAGTTATGTTGCGTGACTTAAGTCGCGCATAGTGACTTAAGTTGCGCGACTTAATTCACGCATAATGACTTAACTCACTTTTTTTAATTTATTTACTATATTCAAATTATTTTATTTACTTTATTCTAATTTATTTTATTTACTTTATTCTAATTTATCTATTTTCTAATTTATTTGTTCACTTTATTCTAATTTATTTACGTATTTACTTTATTCTAATTTATTTATGAACTTAAAATAAATACTGATTCGATATTATTCATTAAATAAACACAAATATAAAAAAAAATTAACTAAATTAATATTTATTCATTAAATACAAAATTAGAAAATAAAAGAAGATATAAATAAAAAGGAATGAACAAAATTGAGGCATATTAACAACATCTTATTTTATTAATAGAATTCATACAATACAATAATTTATTCGAATTCACTAAATCTACTTATTTTCTCCCTCTTGGGGTAAAAAGTGACCAATCATCTTGGGGTAAAATAGTGAGCAGCCTTCCTGGGAAAATACATCATCAACCCTTGGGCTAAATTTAAATCTGGTTTTCTTTATACCCCAAGAAGAATTTTTTTTACCCACGGTAAAAAGTTTATGGGGTAAAAAAAATCAGATTTAAATTTATCGCAAGGGTTGATCACTTCTCCAAGTCGGCTACTCACTATTTTACCCCGAAGAAGTTTGATCACTTTTGCCCTCAAAGAGAAAAGAGACTATTGAAAAGAAAAAAAAAAGAGAAATAGAGGGAGAGAGTGAGAAGGGGTAGAAAGTGATATGGTCTGAGGAATTAGGGAAGCATGGAGGGGTATTTATAGGTGGAATGGTAGTATAGGTTATAAACACCATTAATGTGGTCAAAAAAACGTGTAGATTGAATGTTGAAAAACTGACCAAAAACCAAAAAACGTTTGTTCTTCAGCTCTCACCACCGGCCAACGTGCGTGAGTTAACTCGCGCACAGACCAGTGGTGCGTGACTTAAGATCTCCAGCTTCAGATCTTTTTACCCCTAAGGTAGCGTTTGGCCCGACTTATTTTTGACTTTTCTACACAATAAAAGGAGAAGTTTGGCCAAACATATTTCTTGAGAAGCACTTAATATAAGAAGTTGCTTATTTTTCTTATGTAAAATACATAAATAAAGTATTTTTGCTAAAGTCCCGTGAGCATAGCTCAGTTGGTAGGACAATGCATTATTATATGTATGGGCCGGGGTTCGAACCCCAGGCACCCCACTTATTCACCTTATGAGGTGAATTCTAGCCACTAGGCTACCTGACCCAAAAAAAAAAGTGTTGTTGAAACTTTCTTCTGAAAATTCTCGGCAACTTTTTTCTATGTGTTCCCCTTTGAAACCCATTGACCACATTTTATATTTCATTTTAATTGGTTTTTCTTACTGTATGCATGTGCTCTTCATTTACTATTTATTGTTTTTTGTTTGTTTTTAACATATATATTTTTTAATTGTTGTAATTTGTTTATGTTAAAAAATGTTATCTTTTACCAACCGTGTTAACAAATTAGTTATAAAAATTTACTATTCACAATTTGACATGCTGGTACATTTGACAATGGTATACTATTTTTTTTTTGTAAGTAATGGTATACTATTTACAAGTTTTCTTTTAAATAAATATTATGATGTAAATTCCCTAAAAAAAAATTATGATGTAAATTTAAGGGTCCATTATTTATATACTTAATCAAGATTTTTCCTTTTGAAAGGCAATCAAGAATTATTTTTTGAGGCCTTTATATAATTACATTCTCATAAAATAATTTTTATTATCTAAAATATTTTACTGAACGTTTAGATATTAATTTATTTATCATAATTTATTAAGAAACATGAACTTTCTTATAATAAATTCATTTTACTTGAAAATATTATCAAACACTTTAACATAAAATAGATTTTGAAATAAAAAAACAAAATTTACCAAACAACTCCTTTAAAAAAAAATATTTACCGAACAACTTTAACTTTATTTTTTTTTAAGGAACTTTAACTTTATTTTTAAAGCTCGTGTTTTTAACTTTAAGTTTAAAGTAGCTTTTATGTCTCGTAAAAGATAGGCCAAACGCACCCTAAGAACAGCCACCGAGATACAACATTGGTGAAGCTTCAATCATAGCAAACTCTCATCAACTCCACAATGGCTCTTTTGTCAATGCTTATAAAAGGTATCATTCAACACCAACACTAAATACACAATTTTTATCATTTCAATACATCACATGTTTTACTCTCATACTAAATTGAGTTTAAGAGTGCTTGCGTGTACCCCAACTTCGATGGATGGATGTTCAACACCTTGCTAAACTATTTTTAATGAAGTGATGTCCATAAAAATGGTAGTTCCTATTTCAATGTGTCAGCTATCCATTTTTATTCATCTCAACTAATTAACACCGTAAAATATTCCTTCTATCAATATTGTGCTTTCAACACCGAATATTTCCTTTGCTATGTTTGATGATTCAGGGAGCCTTGACGCGTCCTGTAAAATATTCCTTTTGGTGCCTTTTAAGGTGGGCAAATGGCTAATTAATTTTTCTATGATGGAAAATTTTGTATTTGCAATCGGTGGTAAATGTCTTTTCAACAATATTTGCATTTTTTTCTCGTGGAACAATATTTACTTTTTGTTATGCACCAAATAAAGAATTCCCTTGTGACATGTTAACTAAACGACCAAAAAGATTTGATATTTTATTGAACAAATGACATGCAAGTGCAAAAATGTATTTTGCTTTCGTCAGCTCAAAAATATTATCAATTGGTGGTAAGAAAGCACAATTTTAACCTATTAATATTGTCATACTCTCTTTTTAAAGGTTGATTCAGGGTGAGGGTCTAACCAAGTCCCTCACCGTAAACCATGAAAAAAAGCCATTAGATCATGTTGTCCTACCAGATCTTACAATGTACCCCTTATACATAATTATTTCCTTCTTTCTTCTCGGTTCCTTTCACGCTCCAACAACTACCATCAACCACCCATGGCAGGTTTCACTCTC
>Ga0228710_1005333_pt1 | contig 20010 bp, 12 predicted proteins | sample MedpolnodulmetaG_FD_177995 | JGI IMG/M metagenome (GOLD analysis project Ga0228710, IMG submission 177995) | Root nodule microbial communities from Medicago polymorpha collected in Santa Monica, California, United States - pink nodules | ecosystem: Host-associated > Plants > Roots > Nodule... | reverse complement strand
AACATTGACTTGAGCCCCAAGAATTAAATCACTAAATTGTTGCACAAGAAACCATGGGCTCTAAGTCAGAAATACTAAAATAGGCACCTTTTGTCAAAGAAGCAAAAGCAGCAAAAGGGTAAAAGGGGGCGCGCTACTTTGTTATATTTTTGCACAAGATCTTCAAATTCTTTACACAAGATATTTTGTTATGAGATCTACATATTTTTGGCATGAATCCTTGCACCATATATTTTGTATGAGATCTTTATATTTTTGGCACGAATAAGCTCCAATTCCCCTTTCTTTTGCTCCAAGACTAAATCTTTTGAATATTTGTTCCTGAAATATAATAATTTGTAATAGAAGTAAAATAGTTCTAGAAGGAAATAAAAACATATTAAATCTAATTAAAATAAACTTAAATATTAAATAAAAGACACTAATTTAAAGACTAATTATTGACTCATCACCTTATTATTATGAATTGGTGGACGGCGTGCAGGAGTAGTTTTGCTTTGCTTGGTGAGCTGTTGGAGGTTAGCTTTGGAGAAACCTCGTATTATGCTTTCAGAGTCTTAGTGTGTTGGCTATGATTAGGGGGTGTCTATCTGCTATTTTTATTTTATGACTTGTTGAGATTTTAATCACTCAGTATGTTGAGATGAAATTTTATATTTGGTGATGTAGTATGATTATGTGACATGGCTACTTTAGAGGATTTTATTATTTGTTGTTGAGATATTATGATATTATATTCCGCTTCGATGTTTTGAAAAATTATTTATGCATGATTGGAACTCATAGAAGACCTAACATCTAAATCATTTGTATTGATTTGTATTATTTGCGTGAATTATCACTTTAAGGGTTTAGGGTGTTACAATGTTCACTTGCAACTTTGCTTTCCCCCAAATGTTTGTGTCATTTACAAATACTTCGGTCATGTACCATAAATAATCATTAGCTCCAGCAGTAACATTCTTTTGATCTAAAAGTTTAGATGTAATAAATGTCCATTTTCCTAGTAAGGTGTCTTGCATTGGTTTGGATGCCCATTCCCACTTGAGTGAGTTCCCTAATGAACAAGTACACAACAATGCTAAGCATGTAGTAAGAAACATACCAAACCTAGGATTAGACATATTTTTCAAACATGCAACAAGAAATTTCCAAACCATATGATTGAATGTATCATCTAGGGTCAATGTACAAGTTGTTTATAAGCACAATTTCATACCTGGGTTTTCTAGTTTTAGTTTATTTACGTATTATTGATGATATCCATACAATCAGATAAGGATTGATTTATGTCTATGATTAAATTCACTTTCTACCTTAAAATGGTTTTTTGGTTGAGGTTTTCTTACTTAAAAATATCGGTTGGTTGTGAATTGTCGTTTCCTAACTTGATGGTTGGTTAACAGTTTTATTCTACATTAATTGTGGATTAGAGTTTAGCTCATCATATTTTATTTGTACTCCTAAATATTTTCCTATTGCACATGTTATACATTATTTATTTTTTTGGTACAAACTTGCTTTATATTATGTAACTATATATAATATTAATATTTTTTCCTATTTATAGAACATTAAAAAATTAATAAAAATAATAATTTACAATATCATGAAAATTAATTTTTAAAAAAATGAAATTTTGATGAAAGTTAATTTTAAGCATTTAAAAAAATATCATTTTTTTTACAAGATTTTCTCCTACAAACAATATTATTTATATAATGAAAAGGAGCAAGAAATTTCCAGACAGATAAAATAGCAAAGAAAATTTGCGATGAGGAATATAAATTGGGTGGTTCTACCATTTCGTTGCATTTTAATGGATTTAAATCCGTCACTGCTCCCAACTAATTAGAAGGCAATATTTTATAAGCAAATCATGCCATCATTGTTAATACATTTTTTCTCTCCCATCCGTAAATCCTTTTCCTTTTTTGGTTATATATATTAAAGTATATTCCTCTTTTTCTAATATGAAGGGAGATTCAAGTATATTCAATCAAATCTTTTTATTATTACATGGTCGGTTAAGTTTTTTAAAAACTATACACAAAAACAACATTAATATCTTCCCTCTCAAAACAAAAGCCATTTACAACTTAGCTCCAGGAAAATTCTTCTGAAATCTTGTTGTCGATTAGAACGCTGGATTCACCATCGCTGAGAGGAATTAGGTCTTGACTTCCTGTACATTCTTTTCAAAATCTTATTGAATTGTCTTCGAAGAAGCACAATTGCATCTGAAACACTTTCATCAGTATCCATATTACATTGAACATCTTCCTCATCAGTATTGGATAAGAAAGCAATGCATTTCTTCTTTTCAGTCCTATCATTGATAGGCAATTCAAAGGTTTATAGAGATCCAATCAACTCATCCACCTTCATATTACTAATGTCTTCCTCAATTGGGGATGACTTTCATGTCAAACTTCTTGGGTAGAGATCAGATAATTATTCTAACTAGCTTCTCTTCATACATGCTTTCTCCCAAAACACTTGATGTATTAGGAATATCAAGAATGCTCATGTGAAAGTCTTGAATGGATTCATCATATTTCATTGTGAGATTCTCAAACTTAGTAGTGAGAAGATGGAGTCTTGACATCCGTACTTTAGAGGTGCCTTCATAAGTGGTTTTGAGGATTTCACAAGCATCGTTAGCTACGGTGCAAGTAATTATTATCCTGAACATGTTCTTGTCAACCGCATTGAATAAAACATTCAAGGCTTTGGAGTTTCCAAGAGTTATTTCATCTTCATCTTTGAACCTGTCTTCTTCTAGCTTTAAAGAAATTGTGGCCTTTCCATCTTTGTCCATCCCAACAGGATGTTCCCATCCTTTAATGAAAACTTTCCAAGTTTTGCTATCCATAGATTTAAGGAAAGCCACCATATGAGCCCTCCAATAGTCATAGTTGGTACCACCCAAAATAGGTGGTCTGTTAATGAATTCTCCTTCCTTTGAGATGTCTATAATACCAGAATTTATCTACCCTAGAGCTCACCCAATAAACATAACAGGGTGTATGCTCTGATGCCAATTGAAATTCTGGCACATAGGGGACATATATCATATACGATGTCCAGGACACCAAAAATGTCGAATGCAATGTCCAAGACACGTGATAACAAATACTAAGCACAATAAACAACTTAAAGTAAAGTGCAAGAAGGAAATAACACATAGTATTTGTTAACCTAGTTCGGAGCAACATCACCTATATTTAGGGGCATCCAAGCCAGGAAGGAAATCCACTATAATAGTATTAGTTTGAATTCCTATGTAAACAACCTCTGGTTCACTGCCTTGGCACCTAATCACTACCCATGATATTTCTATCTATGATTCTCCTAGATATGAGATCTCATCTCACTTCCTCTCAATCACACAACCTGTGATTATAAAGATTATAATAAGAAGAAGACACACTCCGATAAACAAAACCTTCTCTTTCCTGAAAAGCTTCAAAGAAATTCACAAGTACAACTCAACTATCAGTCCAACTCAAGCATCAAGGTGATACAAGAGTGGCTCACAAGTAACAATTGACAGATTAAAACCCTAAATGACACTTTGAAAATTGTGGCTTCAATAGTCTTCTTTAGGTTTGAGTCTTCCTTTATATAGCTAGAGAATAAATGGGCTTGATGAACAATCAGGCTAAACAATACAGCTGATCCATAAGAGTCTTCGGCTACAATCTTCTAGAAGCGTATATAATGTTTCCTAAAATGTTTAGGGCATTGAATGCTAAAACACGGCAAAGCTAAACCAATATTTGTTGCTTCTATAAGCAACACGCCTCTTGGAGAACAAGCTACGTGAATCATATCTTCAATGAAATCTTTAGTGATCTCATGCATAAATCAAATCTTCCAAGATTACGAAACATAATACTTCACCTTAAGCTAAGATGTCATACTAACTTGTCTAGGACATCTGGTCCAACGTCTTTCTACAACATCTTATTTTAACAAAATACAGTTAACACAATATAAACACCCAACATGTTTGTTCATCTCTTTAGGGGTGGTTGTAAATATTAATTGTTGCCTCAAACAATTCTCATCTTTGTATATGCTTTTGTTAGTATATAATGTACTTTTTCATTTTAATAAAATTTGTTTGGCTTTTCGAAAAATAAATTTTGTTTATTCATAGTATTTAATTATTTAAATTTACAAATATATTTATTTGTTAAAATAAATAACTTTATAACATAATTGTCCCTTGCAACATACGGGTCAAAGTTCTAGTTGAAAATAAAATTTAATGTATGATGATGATTAAAAAAATGGTTTGATCGATTGAAATTTAATTAATTAAAATTAAAGTAAAACATGAAGATATTACAAAATTGTCACATTTTTAGAATGCACGAACACTCTGTACACGATTATCTTCAGGATTAGAGCCACCACAAGAGAGTTGCACAGCTAGCTGGCCATTCGTGCCACCTTTTTTTAGTCGAAATGTAGAACTTGTCACATTGATTGAACATGATTGTTTTCCAATACATGTTTTTTCAACCACTGTCTTACTATAACGTGATTCCCATTCACCTACTTTGAATGACCCACAACTTCCTTCTGGATCTCCATAACTAGCAAATTGGATTTCTGACATAGTTTTTCCCTCAGGGCATTTCAATTCTAGGTTTTTTCCATAATCTGCAGTTGCACATATAGAACCAACGGTAACTGTTTGGACAGACACATTTAAAGGGGTTGCACCAAAACCTATTTCCTCAAACAAAACCAATGTGTTTACATCATTATTTAAGAATGACCTTGGCACATGGTAAAACCTTTGAGATGGTTCTCCACAACCACTCAAACATTTATCAGCATTATATTCTCCTCTATAATCACATGTGTCACTGCATCCTTTATTTTCAGCAAGCATTGCTGGCCAATATCTTCCAAAACTTTGACCATTAACCCATGCTTCTCCTTTTTGAAGGCCTGTCAAGTCCAAGACTACGGGGTTTGTACCATCAGGGGTCTTGAAAGTAGTCTTATACCAAGTCATTGGTACTCCTATAGAAACATTATTTGTTTTCCATTGAACTCCATTGGTGGTTTTGGGATCATAGAACTTTTTAGCCATACCATTTATCCCAACTTTGTATGACCAAGTAGATTTTGATAAATCCAAAACATCGTTTGGATTTTCGATTGAAAAGAGTTTTACAGGACCCCCAACAATGCCAGTTTCTCGGTACCTTGATTCAAAGAGATGTTCCCTTCATATATAAAACCAGGTTGACTAACGGTACCATGTTGTGTACCCTTCAAAAATCCATTAATAAATAAATAAAGAATATGACCTGTTGTATTCACTTGCACCTTTGCTTTCCCCCATGTACCACAAGTAATCACTAGCACCAACGGTAACACTCTTTTGATCTAAAAGTTGAGATGCAGTAAATGTCCCTTTGCCTTGAAAAGTGTCTTCCATTGGGTCAGATGTCCATGACCACTCGGGCGAGTTTCCTAAATTTTGATCTAGTTGCTTCATATAAATATTTGTTTGGGCTTCAGTCTTTGCAGTGTTGTAAACTTCCTTATTGCAGTCTTGGAGAAGGGACATTGACCAAGCAGGAACATAATACTTTCCATCTTGTTGTAAATCAACTTCAGCATCTTTAGAGTTATGTGAATTACGCAAAAAACAAAATTTTTGTCCAGTGCCCTTATTTGTATAAGTAGTCATCCATAAAGAATCTCCATGACTCTCCCAAGTAGCAGTGCCATTGGTGAGAACCTTCTCTCCTAACTTTATGGCAGCATGAAGTCTTTTAAGATGTCCATATTTTGGTTCATTTAAGTTACCATATTCATCAAGTGGTGCATCATAGTCATATGCTGTAATGATAAACGGGCCACCCGCGGTTCGTCCAAAATTTGTTCCTCCATGATACATGTAGTAGTTTTGGAGGGCACCACCATTTTGAAAGAAACGTGCAACTGAAAATGCTGAATCTTCAGCTGTTCTATGTGGCCTCCTTTCACCCCATTTTTGGAACCAGCCAACCCAATTCTCTGTAAATATTTTAGGGCTTTTAGGGTTGTTTGGCTTGAAAGTGTCACAATAATAGCCATTGCATGTATCGATCATAGTGGCTGGAGCATTTTTTTGCTTGCACATGATCCATGGGACACCAATATTTTGAGCTAAAGCCATTTCGGCACACCATTTAATATATGAATTCCCAGCTTCTCCATAATGACTTATGACATCTCCATATTCGTTCTCAATTTGAGCCAAAATAATTGGTCCTCCTTGTGGTGCAAACAATCCAGCTTCCTTGCACATGGTTACAATCTTTGTTGTAAATATTTTCATTTCCTCCTTAAAAACTGCATTGTCGGTCCTTAGTTGAACCCCTGGCATGTTATGTAACCACATTGGGAAACCTCCATATATAGTTCCATTCAGCACAAACATAAGGACCAATTCTAAGCACAACATAAAGCCCTTGTTCTTGGGCAATTTTTAGAAACTTGATGAAATCTAGATTTCCAGAAAAATCATATTTGCGACGAACAGGTTCGTGAAGGTCCCAAAATATATAGGTTTCAATGGCATCAAGACCACCATCTTTTGCTTTCATAATAAGATCTGGCCACATTTGTGAAGTGCTGCGTGGGTAGTGAATTGCACCAGAAATTATTAGTTTTCGTTCTCCATTAATAATAATTGCACTTGAATCATATTCAACAGTTGTTGCTGATGAACAAGTGCACAACAATGCTAAGCATGCAATAAGAAATGTCCCAAACATAGGATTAGACATATTTTTTTACCATGCAATAAGAAATTTCCAAATCCTAGGACTTGATATATCACCTATGATCAATGTACAAGTTTTTCTGGGCACAGTTTCATCCTTGGGTTTTCTAATTTTAGTTTATTCGTATATTATGCATAATATTCATTCAATCGGATAAGGATTAATTTATGTCTATAATTAGATTCCCTTCCTACCTTATAATGGCCTTTTGGTTGAAGTTTTCTTAGTTAAAAATATCGGTTGGTTGTGAATTGTCGATTCCTAATCTGAAGGTTGTTTTTTAAGAAATATAGTGGTGCTTTTTAACATGCCAAATAAAATTATGTATGTAACCAAAGAAATTATATTATATTAACAGAAACACAAAGTTCTATCAAACACAAAATGTACCGGAATAGAGCTAGTCATATTTTATTTATACTTTATAGTCCTATTGCACTTTCTATACATTATTTTAATTTTTTGGGTACAAACTTGTTATACATTATGTATTTATATGTGATATTATTCTTTTTTATGATTTTATATAACATTAAGAAATAAAAAAAATTAATTTACAGTATCATGAAATATTAATATTTTGTAAAATAAAAACTATAAACATAATATTTAAAATAAAATTGAAAAACCTTATAAAAGTTAATTTAAGCATTTAAACCAATATGATTATTTATAAGATGATTTTGTCATTTTGTGTATAATTAAAAAATATTAATTTTGTATAAGACAATAATACACAAGTATTCATTTTTTTACCAACTATAATACACTAGTATTCAGAATTATAAAGATAAGCTATTATAAAAGTAAAACTGATAGGTAATATTGAATTAAGGAAAAAATGAGAAGTTATAAGTTAAAACGCTACTTGAATTAATTTGTCAAAACACGCTATAATTTTATGAAACAACGATGTAAGCTTATGAAAAATATATATAATCAAACATGTATATTTTGCTCATATGAGTTTATATCTATCTTCTATAAGCTTCAAAGTTTGCTTTGACAAGTAGAGTCTATATATGTCAGGGGAAAGGTTCAACCTAGAGCAACAAGTCTCTCTCAAAATTCACCTCAAATTTTTTTTTTTATCTCAAAGTTACTTTTTTCATTATATTAATTAAAAATAAGAAATTTGGCTTCAATTATTTATTTATTATCATACATAATATAAATATTTTTTAATTATACACAAAATGACAAAATTAGCTAATTTAAATAAAACACACCCTTAGATTACACAACTTATTAGCTAATTGAGTCTAACACTTGATTAGTCCAATAACGAAATTAAGTTTATAATTTAACTTTTAGACTACACCACTTATTAGAAATATGCAGGGACATAGTCATAGACAAACCAGCTATTTTATTAATCTAAACATAACAATGGAGATTTCAACTTAAGGTACAAATAGTGGTGCATTTTAGACTCTTGAAGAAGTCTAACTATTTAGTATTGAAATATCACTACCCACTCTTACTTTTCATAGTTATAATCCCCTCAAAAATTGGATAACTAAGAGCCATTACATAGCTAACTAGGAAAAGTTGGGCAAACATATCTTCAAAATCTCTTGTAATGAATAGTCTCCATAAACCACCAAAAAAGCAAATAGTGTTCACTATGAGTAACACAACCATTGGAGACATGTACAAAGCTGCACCTTGAAAATCAAACCTACCTTGTTCATATTTCTTGATTTTCTCTTTATCTGTGTCAATTGCTTTGTTTGACAAGTTGAATTTCTTCTTGTTCAATCCTAACCATTTCTTAACTGCCTCTGTCATTGCAAACAAACTAGTAACTGATTTCAGAATCCAAATTCTTTGTTCATCCCACCACATTGACACTGAGCCATCACCAGAAATGACCTCTATCAAATGTTGAATTTGTGTGGCAACATATAAGAATGCAAACACTGCAAACCAAGGGTCTGTGACCTGTAACACCAGTAAATTAAAACATGTTAAATTATAAAATCAGGACAAAAATTTACTTGCTATATTAGGAGTATATGATAAAAAATATAAAGAGAAAATCTAAGATTTCTTTAATATTTAAAAAATCTGTCCCTATTTTTATTTTTCAAATTTCACTTTTAATTGCAAAATTCTCTTCTTTTTTTTCTCTAAGTTTTTTTTTTTTTAATTTATATCTGAAACAGTAAAAGTTTCACGGTTTCATGTAAAAATCAAGTGATTGAGCTCAAGTGGTTAATAAACTCTAGTTAAAGACAAATCGTTAACAAGAATTCGAATTTAAATTATGACAAAACAACCATTGATCAATCTTTACTTATGTGCCACCCGACCTCCAATTTACCAATGGTCCATTGTAGCATAGACAATTTTGCAATTAAAAGTGATCATAATAAATTGACACGACTTACTTTTTCAAACCAAGCAGGTCCAATCATAATAAAATCATGGTTTTCAATTGCGGTTTGCAAACACAAACACAATTGCAGCTGCAATATTGCGGATTTTAAAGTCTCCGCAACGGTATCACAACCGCAATTTCAGCTGCATCGGCGGCATTTTATCACAATGTAAAGGTTTGCAGCAAACCACAATCGCAATTTTAAATATAAGTAGAAAGAATTGAATATATGTTTTACCTTTGGAAACACAGGTATTCCTTTCAAGAAGCATACTTGAGGTACAATGCCATAAAGTATGAATCCAATAGCATATATGGATGAAATAGACATGAAGCAATAAGTGAAGTTGTGAATCGCAGACATTCTTGAAAATCCATAAGTAAAAGGGCTGTATTTAGAGACAGCAAACAAGCAAAGTTCAGACAACCACTTCACCAATTGAAGCATGCCTTCTTTGATATCAGTTGGTGCACACCCTAAGAAACATGGTGTTTTTGGGTAAAGGTAAGCTGATTTCCATCCTCTGCAGTGCAAAAGATAGCCAGTGATAGTACTCTCTAGTAAGATGCCATATGAGAATCCTATCTGTCAATAAAAATCAAATTATGAGTCATTTGAAGTATTGTAATATCATAAAATATAAACCAATATTTACATTTGAATGGAAAGCAGGCGGGCAACAAGCTGCACCGCCAAGCCTTTTTGGATGGCAAAACCAATCCTTGTAAACACAACATTCATGGACCTAGGAACATGACATTGATATGCATGACCTTTTGAACTCTATGTAGAAGGTCAATAGCCTTTGGTGCTAGGAAACCAAAAATGTCAAAAACAAATGGTATAAAAGCATGTTGATTGTCACGCTTTCTCATTTACATTTAGTAAAATCATCAATTAATTTATATACACAAACATGTAATATAAGATCAACTGAATACCATATGTGGTATATTTTTGGGAGCAACTTTTGCCACTCCACATTTGACAACATAGAAGTCATGTTCTAGTCATTGAATTTGGAAGGGTCGTCAAGTTAATCCCCTCAATTTACGAAATAGTAATATAGTCGCTTAAATTGAAAAATATCAATCAATTCGGTTATTTTCTCAAATTTTGTACAAAAATTTAGAGGTTCTACCTTTGTTATGTTATGTGTAAACTTTTAAAATTGTGGTGCAAAAATGTGAGGAAAAAACTAAATTGAATGAGATTTTTCAATTTAAGCGACTTAGTTTGAAGAATTAACTGTCGATCTTTACAATTTTAAGGACTAAAATATCTATTTACTCGGTATCTCCCAAGATTTTGATAAATGTATCAATACACTTACTTCTGTGCCCCATTTTGTGTTTGATTCGTAGGAAGAAGATGCAACTACTTGACCTTCTCGCAGAATTTCCTCTTTTGAAAGATTCTTTTTGATGGTTTGTTGTCCTCGGATGGCCTTGAGTGATTCTATGTATGTGGTAGACTTGCCAAAGTAATTTTGGGCATCAAGAAGATAGTCATCTACAAACAAAAAAAAAAGACATATATAAAAAGAGTACTATTATATGGTGAATTAGAAATGATAACTTCAATGTTGTAGATAATTTCACTCATATCATTAAATAGTCCAATTTTTTATGTGGTTGATTTTGTTAAAGAGTGTCACATTGGATAAAATATGGCCTGTTTATAAGTGGGGTTGTGTTAGACTCAACCACAAATTCTAAGATGGTATTAGAGTCTCTATTAAGATCCGTTGGACCACCTTCTATCAGGTTTCAGCTATCAGCGAGCCACCCACCATTTATGTCCATGAACCAAACTCAATAGCGCTTGTCGTGAGGAGGTGTGTTAAAGAGTTTCACATCGAACAAAATATGATATGTTTATAAATGAGGGCAATCATCACCTCATAAATCGGTTTTGTGGGGTCATGTTAGACGCATACACCAACCACAAGTTCTAAGAGATTTTACCTACATCTGCTCAAGATTCAGACAACTAAAAACCTAATTTTTGGTACACTTAGCAAAAATTATCTACTAGTAGCTTAAATAAAAATTAAGAGACTATATATACAGGAAAAGGTCAACCTTAATCAACAAGTCTCTATCAAAGTTTCTTTAACCTTCATCTATTTTTATTATTTCTTATAGTATCTTGTTCATATCCTAGTTATGTACTATTCCTCTTAAAATTTGGTTATGAATAAAACCTGCAAAATAAACTTGTAAAACGAAGATGTCTACACTTATATTAACATTTTTCAGGTTATGCATCATTCATCGACTCTTAATAGTTAGCTTTTGGATTATATTTTTTGTTACAAAAAAGTTTAGATGTGTTGTATCCTAGTGGGTCATCATGGCTAAAAGAGACCTCATGTTTCAAAGAGCACCGAGAGAGGAACACTTGAGGGTTGAATTTCTATACATTAATCTAAAGAATCTACGATAGAAATTTATATATGAGCATATTTTATATATGAATTTACATGGAAGACTATTTTATTTAAAAAAAACTTTTTCTATGATATTGAATATGATTTACATGTCAAGAATGCGTAGATTTATATATTATATAGTTGCAAAATAATAATTAGGAAATATGTACCTTTTTGAACTGGACTTCCAAATAATAATGCACTTCTATTCAAGTAATTACCAGTGCCAGAAAGACCAGGACCTCTCAAACCATCCATCCCTTGCCACATTGTCTGAAATAAATTGCATTATGCCATCATTTATATGATCATCAAACATAAAAAACAAATAAGAAATTGCAAAAAAATAATATAAACAAAATGAAGACCTTAATTAATATTTTGTTGATTTACCTTACCTTAAATGCAGTCCTAGATTGATTATCATAAATGTCTTTTTTGCTAAGGTTGTGAAACATTTGAGGGAATTGAACAAATGCAATATATTTAGAGGTTTCTGGATCAAGAAAGAAACACATGGCTTGTTTGGCTGAAGATGGATCATTGCAATACATATCACAGTCCACTGCAAGTACATAAGGTCCATTGCTGATTAAACCTGAGACTCTTAGCTGCAGCCACAGTCAAAATAGTGTGATATTTATTAATAGTGCCACAACATAAAAAATAAAATAAAAAATTATTATATAAAGAAAAGCATAAATTAAAATCAAAAGTACACACCAATGTATTGAGGGCACCTCCTTTGAATTTGTGAGGAAGTGATGGCCTTCTTTCACGAGACACGTAAACAACACGTGGAATTTCTGGTTCCTCATTTATAATCTAAAATAAAATAAACAAATATGAATAGACATTATAAATAAAACCTTCTCTTTTTCCAATCTTTAACAAACAATAAAAGTTTATATGTTAATTAGTTGAGGAATTATGAAATGCACATTTTGTATTCTCAAACCAGATACAATTTACAATTTACATTCGGTTGTCAAAGAAAATTGAAATACATTAATCAAAGTAAACCATATTAGGTTATACTTAGTGCAAATTCTAGGGTACATCCAAAAAAATTGAGTGTACTCATACATCAAATCGTGCAATTAACAATTAAATGAGTTGTTTTTTGAAGAAAAAAAATTATTTTCTATCATTGACAATTATAATAATTAAATCTTATTTACCAAAAGCTTCGATGAAATAAAATTTACTTTTTTTGAATTTTTATTACTCATAATAAAGAGTATTGGTTATTTTTTATGAGAAAATGTTAAAAATTTAATATGATTCTTATGAGCAATGAAATGATGTTTTTTTCTTATGAAATGATGTTTTCTAAAACATAAATATTGATAAATAGTTTTTTATTTCATAAAATGATCGTTAATTTATAATTTTATGGAGCAACAGTACCAGTACACCTCAATTTATGAGGTGTCACATAGAAGTTTCCAATAGTTAGACCACATTTAAACCCATTTAAAAAATAGTTAATCACTTTAGTTAAAAAAAACATCAATTAACCAACTTATTACAAATAATTAACTCCTAGTGTGAATATTTATACACGTAAGATATATTCACAAAAACATATTTTTATTCATTAAACTAAATTATTCTGGGAACTTCTACGGTACACCTCGTTTTAACCGAGGTGTACCGGTACTCTTCCTTCCTAATTTTATAAATAATGATCATTTTTTGTAATAAATAGCTATTTGTCAATATTTATATTTTACATAACATCATTTCATAAGAAAAAACATCATTTCATTGTTTATAAGAATCATAGTAATTTTTTAGTAAAAAATAATCAATATTCTCAATCATGAGTGATAAAAATTAAAAAAAAATTAATTTTATTTCGTTGACACTTTTGATGAATAAGATTTAGTTATTATAATTATAAATGATAAAAAATAATATTTTTCTTCAAAAAATAACTCATTTAACTATTAATTTAAATAATAAGTGTACCGATACACTCAAATATATTGGGTGTACCATAGAATTTGCCTCTATGGAATTTGTGAGAATATAATGATTATTAATCATAATCAAGATTGGGTTTACCTCGATCCGAGAAGATCTGTCAGTCACCATACGAAGATTTTTGGGGTCAGAACCGAATTTCTCAATATTTTTCTCCATTTTCTCATACTTGGCCTGTTAAATTGTATAACCAACATGTCATGTAAACCCAAACATTAATTATATCTCTTTGGACTTTAGATTAGAATCAAATTACAAACTATATATGCTTTGTTCTTATTCATTACATTACTACATACATCAATCTAGATTACTTCTTTTGAGCGTTGCAATCTGGAAAAGAAAAAAACTAACTAAATGAAATCTTCTAATGGGATATATACAAGAGTTTAATTGCAATACACCAATAATGTAAAATTATTTTACATATGTAATTAATAATGCGATGTTATGTCAATTGATGAATATGAAAATATTGGAGTGTATTTACTACTACCTTACTTGTTTAAAGGAGAGAAAAAAAAACCTTATAGAAAAGAAAAGGCCAAATACCTCCCTAGGTCCTTTAAGTTTTACGTTTGTTTCAGATAGGTCCTTTAAGTTTCTAAGGTTTCAGATAGATCCTTTAAGTTTCGAGTTTGTTTCAGATAAGTCCTTTAAGTTTCTAAGGTTTCAGATAGGTCCTTTAAGTTTCGAGTTTGTTTCAGATAGGTCCTTTCTATCAACCTCCGTTAAGCCAAAATTGATATGTCCGTTAAGCGAAACTCAAAACTTAAAGGACCAATCTGAAACCTTAGAAACTTAAAGGACCTATCCGAAACAAACTCGAAACTTAAAGGACCTATCTAAAACCTTAGAAACTTAAAGGACCTATCTGAAACAAACATGAAACTTAAAGGACCCAGAGAGGTATTTGGCCAAAAGAAAACATAGAAAATACCTTAATCTGGTCTCTCTCAGCCTCGAATTCTTGTGTCCTAAGAACATGTTCATCCTCAGCCATAGGAGAGAAAAAAACCTTAGGACACCTTGACTTTACACCATATTTTTTACAAAACGGAACCCAAACTTTAGCAAATTGAGTAGCCTCTTTAATCCCAAAAAGAGTAACAGCAGAAGCACCATCATCAGAAAGATAAATAGAAAGCTTATTAGAAGGGTAATCCATAGCAATAGCTGAAACAACAGTGTTCATAACTTCAACCGTTGGTTCTTTTTCAGGATCAATCGTACACACAAATATGTCGAGTCCCGGTAACTTGTCATCAGCCGGTAATTTCTCGACCATTACCGATCGACTCACCGGCCGCCATCGGTATGCTTGGTTGAAAAACCACAAAACTGATAGAATAAGCTCAGCTAGTGTCATTAGAATCCATGGATATGATATAATGAAATTGTTGATACGATAGTAAAAGAGAAACAAGACACATATGAAGTGCAAAAATATATGAAGTCTACTTAGAGGTAACCATGATTGGACTGTTTCTTTGTGAAGTGTGAAGGTTGTCATAGTAACTCAGTAATTTGAAATTGTCACTACAAAATTGGTATATGGCTTATATTAGCCAAGCACTTTCATTTATATATAGCATAATGTACATTTTTTTTAAGTACACAAAATAGTACACTAATTGGAGTTGGAAATCAAATACTAATTTTTAAGTACCTCACGTGGAACTCGCACTAGTGTTATTATTTGTTTATGCTATATTGTGAGTATTATTTTAGAGGAAAAAACAAAACCCACGAGAGCCCTCGTGGCTATTTTTTTATTGTGAATTTAAGTTCCTCGTTTCATAGCAAATTATGGACCAAGAAAATTGTTTGATTTGTTTGTTTAAAATTTCTGTTATTATTAGAATAGTTCAGTTGGTAAGAATAATGCATAGTAATATGTAAGAAATGGGGTTCAAACTTCATACACCTCACTAATAATCCGAAGCATTTTTACAAATTTTGGATTTATAGTCCAAACTTCCAAAAAAACTCCTTCAAATTATATATAATATGAAAACGTTGTTTATACCTTCATTTTTGGATTATTTCATTTTTTCACCTTCAAATTATGCTGTTTCCTCCAATTCTTGTTTCAACACCGTTCAAAAAATATAATAATCTCAAAACAATATTAATGGTAAGGCGTCAACCCACTATCAAACTAATTTTTAAGAGCACTTGTAGTTAGCTGTGTTCAAATCTAAACCGATCCAAAATAAAACCGCAAACCGATCCAAAATAAACGAAAACCGCAAAAAACCGAATATTCTTGGATGTGTTTGGATGTTGTTGATTGGATCGGAATTCGGATCACCTTTTCAAAACCGAACCAAACCGAACCGAACCGCAAAATAAATTTCAATACTTATTTCTTATTTTATTAGTATTATATATTGCATTAATATATTGCTTGTTGATATTTAATCTTATATATTGCATTGATTTAATCTATATTATTACTACTCCATCTATTTCAAATATAATCAATCATTTTCATTGTGTATTGTTAAAAAAAAATTAATACATTTCTGATATAGTTTGTATCAAACGTATTATTTTATTGTGTATGTGTATTATTAATATTAATATTAAAAAGTTACATGTTTCACTTCGGATATCCAAAAACCGATCGATCCAAATTAAACCGCATATATTTGGATTGGATCGGATCGGATATTTTTGAATTATAATTCAAACCGAAACGCACATGATTTTTAGTTTGGATCGGTTGACTTTTTGTCTCAAAACCGATCCAAACTGGACCGCAAACATCCCTACTTATAGTTCATATGTTGACATATTTGAGATTATATAATTCAAATGCATAAAATATATGTTCAGATTATATAATTTAAATTGTATCAGCATAAAGACTGAACTTATTTGTGATAGTGAACACACTTTCTTTTGTTGTATACATTGTATCTAAATTGTGTTAAATATCCGAAACAAATAATTCAGTGGCTAGTCAAATGATACAAATCGAAACATACATAACTAAATCATAAAAAGTCATGCACAATACACAAATACTATTGGGTAGCAGCATGCCCACTCCTAGCACCCCGTCCTCCTTCGGTGATAAACCATGTCTCCTTGAGCCTCAGCTACAAACCGCTTCAAGTTCTGCTAGACTGAACTTCCCTGCTTCACTTTGACTATGTCTCTGATGCGGCATGTAACACCCTAACCCCAAAAATGTTTTTCTAAATTAAAAACATGAATAACATTTAATCATGCCAGGTTTAGAGGGACCAAAAATTTAAATGGCTCAAGGTAATTTTTTTAGAGACACAACATCATTATTCTAATTCATTAACAAAAAAGATTCTTAAATATCTCAATATAATTCTTTTTGAGCTATAATATCATTATTCTTAAATGGTTAAATAGTTTAAAATGAAATTACCAATTTCTGTAATTATAATATAGTATATTCAGGGTCTGTCCTAAGCATAAGTCAAGGGTGTGACGGCTTAGTGCCCTTGCCAATAGAGGGCCCAAATTGTTTATGAGGATGGGGTGTATACATAAAGACTTGATTTATCAGGGGTGTATTTAGTAAAGTGCATCAACAAGCCCCAAACATTGACTATTGTGTTGTCAAAAAACAAAGATGATGGACTGAACTAAAGTCTAGTAATGTTTTGGCCTTTTTTTTGTGAGATTTGCTATATATACTCATATATTAAACATTGCTTTCTATATACGCCCTCCCTATAAAAAAAAAGTGGGCTCTTTGTTCCTAATAATGTGCCAAGAAATTTATCATCCAAGAAATTGGTGATATTTTTTGGCTCCTTTTGTTCCTAATAATGTGCCTCACTAATTATAAAAATATTGGTGATATTTATTATCCAAAAAATTGGGAGAATCTACATAACAAAACAAATGGTATTTTAGTTAAAAAGATGCCTACTTGAGAAATCAATCTTAATATTTCCTTCAAACGATCCAAAAACTATATTATATTAATATAGTAATGTCAACTTTCTTAGATTGATTGAAAGGATTGTAGAATTGAATTTGATAATGAAAGATCATGTGAGACACATTCATGAACATGAAACATGATCTGAGACACATTTAGGATTATGCTTCCCACCTTACTTTTTATGTTTTCCTTTTCTTTTTTATCAATAATATATAGGATGGGGTGCATTTGACACATGATGTTTTGGGGTGCCAGCATAGCTGAGATATCAACCGCAAAAACTAATGCATGTCTCATTAATTTCAGTGAAGCAATTTCTTATCATAAGTGTGATAAAATTATTGATATAAGTGTTGGTATTCTTTTATTTTGCAATTTCTTATGGATGCACACTGTTAACAACAGTGTAACACTGATATTGTATCATCACAATGAACTTGATGGAGATAATTGTACCATATAAAAAACGGAATGGTTAAAGGAGTTCTTGTTTCTTTGATTTCTCTAGAAAGTCTAACATTGGTTGTGTATCAAGTATTATTTTTGTTATGGGTTAAATGTTGGAGAATTTTGCATCCAAAAGGCTAAAATTTAATTAATTAAGTGTTGGTATTCTTTTATTTTTTTGGTGTTATTATTCTCAAGTGTTAATATTTCAGTCTCTATTTCTCCGGTGTTAAATTTTCAGTCTATTTCGTATGTATTGTTGTTCTCTACTTTTACGAGTTTTGTTTTGTTTTGGTTTCTATTGAGTACTCCCTCCGTCCCAAATTAAGTGGGACATTTGTTCATTTCACACATATTAAATGTATAATTGAAGGAAAGAGAAAAATGATTTTAAATATTATCGTAAAGTATTGGTGCATTCTCCATTATCATAAACGTAAAGTGGAATATATTGAATTGAGAGTGACTAAAGTAGTATTAATTAGAGTTATAATTGGAAAAATAATAATTAATAGTGTATTGAAAAGTGAAATAGGTCAGTTATTTTGGGAAAATATTTTTTTACAAAAGAATCACTTATTATGGGACAGAGAGAATATTTGATTTATTTTAAGATGTTGCCTAAAACATTTATCTGGTAGTGAAAAGCGGAAAAAATGAAATGAAGAGCTAATAAATCACAACAAGGAGCTAAAAACTTTATGATATACTCCCTCCGTTTCAAAATGAGTGTCGTCTTAACAAAAAAAATTGTTTCGAAATGAATGTCACTTTCAGCTTCCAATGCAATAATAACTTTTTCTTTTCAATTGGACCCTTCAATATTTTTTTGGTAGTGGTTGGACCCTTCAATTAATATTATATACATTACTTCCAAAGTATTATTTTCTCTTTAATGAAAAACAAATCAATAGTTGATTAGGATAACTTGGTAAAATAACATCTCTCTTTCTTTTAATTAATGCATTTCTTAATATGTATGTAAAAATCTTAAACGACCTTCATTTTAAAACAAAGAGAGTATCATCTAATGAGTCATTTTCTCATACTATCTTTAAGGCCTTAAAAAATACTGCCAAGCTCCACTGTTGTCTTTAGACAACAAAAAATATTCATGACAAATACAAAAATATAACACTTTTAATAAATATTCATTATTACTTTTAAAAGGGTACATCTACAGTGAAATTGTAGAACTATAGGACGTGTTCTTTATTGACCTTATGACTTGTTGTTTTTCCATTAACTGCCCATCTTTGAGATTCAAAATGAAAAAACTTCTTTGGTCTCTTGGTAAAATAACTTCTTTAGTATATGAATGTAGCAACTAAGCATGAAAAGGAAAAATATGTATGTCTCTTGCGCTCAAAATGAAAATAACTTAGGTATATTTTGGCTAGGTTTTTTTACGGTTTAAAAGCTCTTTAAAAACAAAGTTAAAATAAAGCCCTTTAAGAAAGAAGTTAAAACTGTTTGGTTTCGTTGTTTTTTTTTAGTTTTAAAGTTATTTTTAAGTTAAAAGTTGTTTAACAAAATATTGTACAAAACTTATTTATCAACAATTTATTTCACAAGCACCTCTCTTCAAATCACGCTGAGAACCTTTTTTTTTTTATTTTTTAATATTTATATTTCAATATGTTTTTTCTTCCATTTAATTTTTTTTAACCGGTCCATTTAATTTTTTTTGAAGGAGGGTCCATTTAATTTTATTATCTATTTTTGAAGGAATTTATTATCTTTTTATCACTTATATATTTAATTTCAATATCGTTTAATCATCACAATCTAGCAAATATTTTTATTCACGTTGTCATTGAAGACACCAAATATTTTTATTCCCTTTCTTCAACCTCGAAAATATATACACACATATTAGTGATTAGAGTAATATTTTATGTCCGTCTGTCTGTTTTTTTTTTTGTTACGCAATTGCATATAATTTTTTTTAGTGTTGTGTAATACGTATAATTATTTTTATAAAATTTTGATTTTAATTAAAAGTACAAGTATAGATGCCTA
>Ga0228710_1005332_pt1 | contig 20010 bp, 13 predicted proteins | sample MedpolnodulmetaG_FD_177995 | JGI IMG/M metagenome (GOLD analysis project Ga0228710, IMG submission 177995) | Root nodule microbial communities from Medicago polymorpha collected in Santa Monica, California, United States - pink nodules | ecosystem: Host-associated > Plants > Roots > Nodule... | reverse complement strand
CCCCCTTGTGGTTTTTCTCACCTTCAACCAATATAAGATCATTGGTACAAGAACTATTGGTAAAGGGGATTATTTTGATTCAACCATTTCCTTATTTGACTTTCATTTCCTTTTCTATTTTGAATACCTACTAATCACAAAATATTTATTTTTGCACAATTTTGTAATGCTATAATAACCGATTCCATAAATCTATGACCGCCCAACCAAATCTAAAAATTTATTTATCTTATTATTAATCAAAAATTTTGTATATAGCTAGAACAACCCTCACAAATTGCAAAAACTAATTTGTTAGGAATTAATCGGATTGAAGCTATAGCATCATCATTCGTGGAATTGAAATATCTGCTAGATTTGGGTCACAATTTGTATCAATTAAACAAATCGTTGGAATTCCCAAAGTGATACATTCTCGAAGAGCCGTATATTCTTCTTGCTGATCAATGACTATTACAATATCGGGTAACCCCGTCATATATTTTATGCTACCCAGATATGTTTCAAAATGAGATAATTGTCTCTTGAACATAGCGACATCTCTTTTTGGAAGAGAGTTCAGTTTCCCTGTCTTTTGCTCCGTTCTCAAGTCCCTGAACTTACGAAGTCTCGTTTCTGTAGTACACCAATTCGTTAAAATACCTCCGAGCCATTTTTTATTAACATAATGACATCGAGCTCTTATTGCAGCCCGTGTTACTGAATCAGCTGCTTTTTTTTTGTACTAACAATTAAGAATTGTTTTCATGTGCTTGCTGCATCAAAAACCAAATCACAAGCTTCTGATAAAAAACGAGCAGTTCAAGTAAGATTTGTAATATGAATACCTATATGCTTTGCCAATATAAAAGGTGCCATTCGAGGATTCCATTTTCGAGTATCATGGCCAAAATGAACTCCAACTTCCATCATCTCTTCAAAAGTTATATTCCAATATCTTTTTGTCATTTATCCCCACACGTTTTTTTTTTTAAAAAAAGTGAAAAAAAAAAACGAGACCAGGTATCCTGAAATAGCAATAAATAATTGTTCTCATGGAACCTTCTCTTTTATAGACGATTGACCGTTAATATATAATCAGGTCATTCAATTTTTTTCTTCTATTTATTATACTTTATTACCAAATCAAACGACTGCATTTAAAGGGATGAATGGAATGCTTCCTAAAAGCGCATTCAATCCTATATTTCTGTGGAGTTATTTGAAATGAAAAGAATCAAATAATTTTCTGTGATGGAACAAAAGACTTCGAATTTGTACTTCGAATAATTTTATTTTTTTCAAGGTAATTTTGTTATATTGCCTTGACCGTGAACGGTGCATTATTCTTTTGAATCTGGTACCAACGGGTATCATTCCCCCTAAAACAAAATTCCCTTTAAGACCTTTCAACCAATCAATACGACCTTTCAACCAACGGGTATTATTATCTCTATTAATAATATGTGGTTGGTGGATGGTCTAAAACATAACCTATTAAGTATCAGTCAGTTTTGTGATAATGGTTTTGATGTGATGTTTGATAAGAGACCAACTGCACAGTAGTTAACAAAAATGACAACTCCATAGTATTTAAGGGAAAGAGGATGGATAATGCCTATAAAATTAACTTTTCTGAACTGGTTGATCAGAAGGTAGTTTGCCTTCTATCAGTGAATGATAAGAAATGGGTGTGGTACAGAAGGTTGGGACGTGCTAACTGGAGATTAATCTCTAAGCTTAGTAAGTTACAACTTGTCAAAGGCTTACCTAACAATGACTATCATTCAGATGCACTTTGTGGTGCATGCTAGAAGGGGAAGATTGTTAAATCATCTTTTAAAACTAAAGACATTGTCTCAACTTCCAGACCCTTAGAATTACTCCATATTGATTTGTTTGGACCAGTTAACATTGCATCCTTATATGGAAATAAATATGGATTAGTCATTGTTGATGATTACAGCAGATGGACTTGGGTTAAATTCCTGAGAAGTAAAGATAATGCTTATGATGTATTCAGTAGCTTCTGCACTCAAATACAGTCTGAAAAATAAATGAAAATTTTAAAAGTCAGAAGTGATCATGGTGGAGAATTTGAAAATGAGTCATTTGAAGCTTTTTGTGAAAAACATGGAATTATCCATGAATTCTCTTTTCCTAGAACTCCACAGCAAAATGGGATTGTAGAGAGAAAGAATAGAACTTTTCAAGAAATGGCTAGAACCATGATTCATGAAAATAATTTGGCTAAACATTTCTGGACAGAAGCAGTGAATACAGCATGTTATGTCCAAAATAGAATCTATATCAGACCTATCTTGGAGAAAACAGCATATGAACTCTTTAAGGGAAGAAGACTCAATATCTCTTACTTTCATCAATTTGGATGTATCTGTTACATTCTAAATAACAAAGCCTACCTAAAGAAATTTGATGTCAAGGCCCAAAGAGGTATCTTTTTAGGCTACTCTAAAAGGTCAAAGGCGTACAGAGTGTGCAATTCATAAACACTGTGTGTTGAAGAATCAATGCACATCAAATTTGATGACAAAGAGCCTGGAAATGAAACTCCAGAGCAAGGTGAAAGTTTTGCAGATATGCAGGTGCCTGAAAATACTTCAGAACCTGACCAGACTCTAGAGTCTGAAGATAGTCCAGAAGCTGAACCCACTCTAGAAGCTCAAGATGAAGTAGCTTCTGATGAAGCTCAAAATTTTTCTCAGCAAGCTAATCGATCCAAGAATACATTCAAGTACAAGTCTTCACATCTTGAGGATCTAATCATTAGAAACAAAGAGAGTCCCAGAAGAACAAGATCATATTTCAGACAAGAAGAGTCTATGATGGAATTGTTATCAGTGATACAGCCTGTTATGGTTGATGAAGCACTATCAGATGATGGATGGATACTAGCTATGCAGGAGGAACTCAATCAATTTCAAAGAAATGATGTGTGGGATCTGGTACCCAAACCTCAAGGCAAGAACATTATTGGAACAAAATGGGTATTCAAAAACAAGCTGAATGAACAAGGAGAAGTAGTCAAAAACAAACCTAGACTTGTGGCTCAAGGTTGTAGTCAACAAGAAGGCATTGATTATACTAAAACATTTGCTCAAGTTGGAAGATTGGAAGCAATCAAGTTACTTTTATCCTATGCAGTAAATCATGGCATTATATTATATCAAATGGATGTAAAGAGCGCATTTCTCAATGGAGTGATATCAGAAGAAGCGTTTGTCAAACAACCTCCTAGTTTTGAGGATCTTAGGCATCCTGACCGTGTTTATAAGCTAAAGAAATCACTATATGATCTTAAACAGGCTCCTAGAGCTTTGTATGATAGACTAAGTAATTTCTTAATTGAAAATGATTTTAAAAGAGGCCAGGTTGACACAACACTCTTCAAAAGGACTTTTGAGAAAGACATTCTGGTTGTGAAGATTTATGTTGATGATATAATATTTTGTTCTACTAATGCTTCTCTTTGCAAGGAATTTTTTAAGTTAATGCAGGATGAATTTGAAATGAGCATGATGGGAGAATTGAAGTTCTTCCTTGGAATTTAAATCAATCAATGCAAAGATGGAGTGTATGTTCATCAAACAAAGTATACTAAGGAGCTTCTGAAGAAGTTCAAGCTTGAAGATTGTGAAATGATGAACACACCAATGCATCCAACCTGCACCTAAAGCAAAGAAGATACTGGATCAAAGGTTGATCAGGAGCTGTATAGAGGTATGATTGGTTCTTTGTTATATCTCATTGCATCTAGGCCATATATTTTATTCAGTGTATGCTTATGTTCAAGATTCCAGTCAGATCCTAGAGAATCTCATTTAACTATTGTTAAGAGAATCTTCAAGTATCTGAAAGGAGCAACAAATCTTGGACTCCTTTATAGAAAATCCTTAGATTATAAGTTGGTTGAATTCTGTGATGCTGACTATGCTGGTGACAGGATTGAAAGAAAATCAACTAATGGAAACTGTCAGTTTCTTGGTGAGAATCTGATATCCTGGGCTAGCAAAAGACAAGCTACTATTGATATGTCTACAGCAGAAGTAGAATACATTTCAGCTGCAAGTTGTTGTACACAACTACTTTGGATGAAACATCAGTTGGAAGATTATCAGATTAATGCTAACAGTATTCTCATCTATTGTGATAATATTGCTACTATTTGTTTGTCAAAGAATGCAATTTTACATTCTAGAGCCAAGCATATTGAAATCAAACACTACTTTATTAGAGATTATGTTCAAAAAGGAATTCTGGTTATACAATTCATTGATATTGAACATCAATGGGGTGATATATTCATTAAGCCTTTAACTGTTGAAAGATTTGATTTTATAAAGAAAAATTTGAACATGCATTATGTGTCTGATTAAAATTGCTTGCCTCTGAATAGAAATTTAGGTTCTGAAGTTGTTCAGAAGCTATAGTCCATCATAAGCTCTTCACTGAGGTTCTGAGGAAAACGTGCTTCTGATGACATCAGCTTCTGAACTCCAGAAGGTGAACTTTTTGCTTCTAAATAGTAGAGTTAGTGGAATCGTTGGAAGTTACTTTTTGTTAAGACTTGTCCCACTAACATGGCAGTTACTCTGGAAATTTTTGATGTGGCTTATGTGTATTGGTATATGACGTAAGAGGGCAATGATGATTTTTTCTTTGAATGTACTATCTCGCGCCCCCTATGTCATTAATGTTGTGTTTGTTTGTCCCCTTCTGAATTGCAAACGTTTTTGCTAAAATCACTTAGACAAAAACACACACTTCTCACTTCACTTCCTACACTTTCTGATTTTAGACCATACTCTCTGGAAAATCTTTTTGTTCTCAAAATCAAAACCTAGAACCCTGGCTTCATCAAGTTCGAATCAAGAAATTTCCATGCAACTAGTTACAAGTGACACTTATCAAATTAAAGGAAGAACCATGAAACTGGAATAAGGTCAATTAACCGTTCAAGTGGAAAATCCAGTGGATTTTATTTCTCTCACTCACCATGATTGCAACCTCACCAACTACTTGAAGTATCAGGACATGAATGGCTACTTCAACATGCTGAATGGTCCTACCTATGAGAATCTGGTCAGATACTTCTGGGTTAGGGCAGAAATCTATGACAAATATGCTGCCATAATGGTAGAGCATGAGAAAGTTCTGATTGATCCAAGTCTTGGAGGGAAGACTAAAGAAGAACTGGGTCTGAAACCTTTTATAGAGACAGAAATTCGCTCAAACATCATGGGTATTCTTGTCACTATAACTGAAGAAGTCATTGCAAGAGCATGCAGAAGAGATGATGAAGGTTCTATTGAAGAGAATCTGAACAGTATTACAAGTCCTTGGAAAGGAATAGCTAAACATTCTCTGTTCAATGGGAAGGCTAAAGGAAAGTACAAGGATATGAAGAAGGAGCATAAAGTACTTCAGAAGTTTATGCAAGAGTGCTTTCTACCCAAAGGTGAAGGGGTAGATCAGTTGTCATTGGAACACAAGGTGTTCTTGCACTTCTTGGTTACATTTGAGAAGGTAAACCTGCCAAGGTATATCTTTCATCACATGTTGTAGGCACTGAAGGAGAGCCAGGAGAAGAACAGAAGCTTCATTCCTTATGGAAGACTGCTTTTAGAGATCTTTCATCAAGGAGGCATCTTAGAGGCCATTAGATTATCAAAAGCAGTCAATGATGATCAATTAGGCACAGTTTGTGTCAAGTATATCAATGCTAGTACCTTGAAGAATATGCTTCTGATTAAGAAGGTCACAAAGCTAGACACTGATCTGAAGGAGTCAATGATCTTATCCAACCTTATGGATGATTTTCCCCTATCTCAAAGCAAGACCCTCATGAAGTACGTGCCATCTATGTTTATGAACACTTTCAGAGGACTGGAGAAGTCAGTAAGTACAATGACATACCAGACATTATGTATGGTGGTACCCTGAAAGTTGCTTCTAAGAAGAGAAAGTCCAAGAAGAAAGCTGCTTCAGAAGCTGCTGAAAGTGAAGCTTCTGAACCAAAGCCTAAGAAGGCTAAGAAGGAGAAAGTTGCTCTTTAAGTCAAGGAAGTTGGATCTTCTATGCCAACTATTCATGAAGAAGTTCAGGACTTAGAACCAATGAAGGTTCTAAACAAGAGAACTAGAGGTGGATCTTCAACTAAATCTTCAGGAGCCATACCTCCTCAACCAAAGGTTCAGAAGAAGAAGAAGAAGAAGAAGAAGAAGAAGAACATCAGGAAACTGAAAGTTTCAGATTATGTGATTCAAGAGGATGCAGAGGTTGAAGCTGCTACTGATTTAGTCACAAGGATGGAGATAAACAAGAAGAGAGCAGTTGCAGAGGCACTTGAGATTGCAAAAGAAATAGATGTGTCTGCTGAAGTATTGATGAAGGAGTCAACAATTGAAGATGCTCAGAAGGTAGTTGAGCTTGCAGAAGGTATACAAGAGTTGGTAGTTGTTGGTGATCTACTCGACATTGCTGAAGGAGCTCAGAGGGAGAATGTTGCTTGTTCAGAAGCTGGAACTTCAAGAGCTGATGCTTCAGAAGCCACAAGAGGTAATATTTCTTCTCACAATATATGTGATAATGTAGTAGAAATAAAGTCTACCTCAACCTCAACCTCCTCATATACCATAGATGATATTCCATTGAGTAAAGTCTATGAAATGCTAAATAAATCCTTAGCCCCATCACCATCCACCAAACACCAGAAAAAGCCTGTCAATGAGGAATTTGTGCCTATGTATCCATTTGTTCTTAAAAGTATAGGTGAAATGGCCCAAATGAGAATTGATGTATGTCAAAGACTGCATGCTAATCATCCTCTCCAACCACCATTTATTCAGCCACTTCAAACCATTCCTGCTGATGCAGAAGTTGAAAGTGAGCAAGCAGTGCCTGAGTCTGACATCCCTGAATCATCATCTCAACCTCAACCAACAACTCAAACTAGTGATCCTTCTGTACTTGAGGAATTGATCAACCACTATCAAGGTGAATTACCAAGTTTTAAGGCAAACTCAGAGAAAGCCTCTGAAATAGCTTCTGATGAAGTAATTTTAGGAAGCCCCCAACAACAACAACCTGAACTAAGGTCATATTCACCCAACCAGATTCAACCTGAGTCTCAAATACTTAATCAATCCTTGACTGATGCTGACACTTCAGTATTAGAAGAACAAACTCTTGTTGAATCACCAATCATTGTAGCCATACCTGCTTTTGTCTCAGAAGCTGCAATTGATCATCAACCTATTAGTGTAGCCCCACCCTCTTTAGAGGTTACACTTAACCCTGCTGAAACTTCCACTGAAAATGATTTCATGATCACAACAAAGTCAAATGCTGAAAATGTGCAACCTACTCAAATTGGTACAACCTTAGATCCATCCCTACCATTTGTGCTAGAATTTGTCCATGATCTACCATTTGTTGCACCTAGTCAGCCAATATCTGAAACCTCAATCACAGATATTCCAAGCTCATCCACTCAACCCATCTCTACAAATGTCTCACCCCCACCTACCCTTTTTCTTGACTCTACTATATTAAAAGAGGTTTGTGAGAATATCTTTAAGGATCTGAACAGGTTGGTAAAGACCAGAAACAACCTTGTTCATGAGAATGACTATGTTGATGAATGGACAGGGTTGAAAGAAAGAGTAGATTATGTAATGTGTGAGCTTCAGAAGCTATCTTTGGAAGCACATAATCAGACTATGAACTCACTTCAAGACTGTTTCAAGAATGTTATCTCTAGTATGGAGGAAGTGGAAGTTAACAGAAATCAAGAAAAGAGTAAGTTGTACATCTCAGACACACCTATCTACTTGGATGCTTCAAGTATTATAACTACCAGTGTGCATTTATAGGCTCTGAGCTCCACTAATTTAATTTCTACTTGGATGTTTCATGTTATTATTTCTACCGGTGTGTATTATAACTACTTGGATACTTCATGTTATTTTAACTTTTTGTTGATGACAAAAGGGGGAGTAGATGTAGTATTTATCTATAGGCTCTGAACCCCACTAATTTAATTTCTAAAAATTGAATTAGGAGAACCTGCTTCTCATCTCTTAATCTATTGATTTAATGTGAGATTATTCTGAGTGTTACTAGGTTTTTAAATTAATTAACTTGTATAGAACTTAGGGGGAGCTTACAAACCTCAGACCCTATTAGTCAACTTGTTAATTAGATTAACAACAATTGAACATTTTAAATACTAGTGTTTGTCATGATCAAAAAGGGGGAGATTGTTGGAACAAAATGTGTTTAAATATTACCCTTTGAGTTTTGATGATAACAAGGATTTAAAAATTGTCAATTGGATATGCTAATATTTGTTCAAGTGTGCAGGACCATAGACAAAAATTTAGTGTCATTAAAAGCATAGGTTCTGAAGATCAAATGAAAGCAATGGAATCTACAAAAAGGAAGCTTGTGTTGCAAGGAAGCATTCTGAAGACAAGAGGTTCTGAAGCTGACTCATCAGAAGCGCTCTCATCAAAAACTAGACATCAGAAGCTGACGTCATCAAAGGATCTGAAGGTTCAGAAGCTAAAGACTAGAAGCTTCAAAGTTTGTTAAATGCTGTTATTATCACACCTATCATTGCAGAAGAATAGAAGGCTGGAGCAACGACTAATTCAGAGGAATTTTGAAGGCATTGGATGCTTATTCTTTGAAGAATGTTGAAAAAAGACAATAGTACAATTGTACAACCACTATCTCCAATACTCTGTTTTGTGTCTGCAATAGTACAAGAACAACAGTTGTGACTACGCTGGTATTCCTCTATACTTGGAATGGATTTAAAATTGTTCCTTCATAGGACAATACCCAAATCAAGCAACAGATCATTGGTGATTTGATTAAGCTTCAAACGATTCTTTTTTGATGTGCTGGCAATCAACGTCTCTTTCACACCTCTATATAAAGGAGTGAAGATTTGAAGATTTTCAAGAGACTCACAACAATTTTACTAGTGCCAAAACTCTGCTGAAATTGTTCCACATCAAAAGTTCACTTAGAATTTCTTAACAACTTTCATATCTTAGAAATTCTAGAGTCTTAAGAGTTTGTATCTGATTTGTATTGTGAACACCACTGATTGTATATCAAGTGTTCAACCTCAAACAATTTTCTTTGTAATTCTGTTTGAATAGAAGTCTCTTGCAGTTGTGCTTGAGCATAGGAAGACTCTTGATTGTGTTCTTAAGCATAGAAAATCTCTTGCAGTTGTGCTTGAATAGTTTGAAGTCTCTTGCTATTTTGAGCAGTGAGCATATGTAATCAAATATTGATTTTAGTGAACTCTCCTTGAAAGTGCAAGGGGGACATGACTACTTTTGGTTTGTGAAAAGAACCTGTATAATTGCTCTGTGTCTTTCTTCTCTCTCTCTATTTACTTATCCGCTCATTTAGATTCTGAACAATCACTTCAGAAGCTAAAATCTATCAGGTTCTGAACGGTGACTTCAATTTTAGGAGAAGAAAAAGAAACCACAATTCAACCCCCCTTCTTGTGTTTTTCTCACCTTCAAATGTAACATTTCTTGAAAGGGAGGGTGTAATGCGTAGAAAATGCCACTGATTGATTTTACAAACTAATTTATACGGGCATTGTCCATTTACAGGAAACCAAAATAAATTCAAACACAATCAGCAGCTAACATAATTTAAAATCATGTACCATATACTTGCCTAAATGCCCATGCATCACACATATTTTGACTAAACTACAGAAACTTTTTGTATACACGTTGATCTTGTTGCAGATCAATACAACATTATATTTTCATAGGCAGATGATTGAATGATACAATACTGATTTAAAAAAATTAAACTCCTCATGACAAACGTTATATATCTGAGCCTAAAATGTCTGATGCTTAACTGTACCTTTCATAATTGTAGTAAAGATATTATTTAGACAGAAATCCGAGAATAAAATCGTCTCACCATCAAACATTTTTGCAAATTGGAGTATTCTAAAAAGCACCGAGACATAAATAATCTTTCACCATTTTTATCCCCTAAATGAATTTCTCTAGCTTTCGGGATTTAATAGGTTCGGGCGGCCGGAAGCTCTGCAACTGTAGGCTCGAGTTTGTCTGGATCTCATGCAAGAAGGCATCACCCTTCTCTGTTTGTATCACTTCCAAGGTGCTTCCAAGAATGTCAGCTGCAAGTCCAATCTGTATGAGGCTTCCTGGTTCCTCTCCTCCATCATGTATTAACCGCCCAATATCCTTCAAAGAGACTACATGCTCTGTTATAGATTTGGCAAAAATGCGGCCCAGAAACTCTGGTGCTTTCGGGGCATCCGTAACCACATCTTCCAAAGTACTTAGAACAGATTCAAACCTAGCAAAGATGCACAGGGATATAAGCAAGAATTTTAATTTTTTTTAAACCATAACGACAGATTCATACAACTAATCAGTCATGTTATCAAATAAATTGTACCCTTTGATGAGCTGGGCTTGACTTAAGGTACCACCATGAGATTTCACAAGGTCCATCAGCAGTTTGGCCAAAAGATCTCTCTCTGTATCCTTTCTCTCAAATGAGTCTGTGACCCAGACAGAAACCATGGAAGGATGAAAACTTGTAGAGTTCAGATCTTTGATGCACAAAACAACTTCGTTCACATCTCTAGCACTGAATTGCATAACTCACAGTCAGATTGTTATGTGAAAAGATAAGACAACTGGAAAATAAACCATCAGAGTAACAGTGCACAAATTAGAAAACAAGTTTGTGTGAAATGCATAGCAAGTTTAATAGTAACAGTGCACATATTAGAAAATAAGTTTGAGATGATAATCTCTCCAGCCAACCTATAAAGGTCCTAAATTCTTGATAGAAAAGATATTGAATGAAGTTCTCTTACTTTTTCCCTCCGTTATAATAAGGGCCCTATTAAAAAATTGCCTGTGATGTACCCAGTCCACTAATTGCCATGTTATCAATTATTTTCCACCCATACTAATACCAATTTCCTTCAGATTTTATATTACTATAACCTATAAAATATTTCAACACTAGCCAGTAAATTATGTTTAAGCACATCATTTTCATTATTTATAAATAATTTAAATATTGCAACTACAACCCTTCCAAGACAAGTATTATGTTATGTTTTAAAGCAATATATTCATGGGATAAAAACAAGACGCAAAATACAGTACGAACTTGTTCAGCATGCTGAGTATTATACTTCCAAGAAAAATGATGAATACCCAACTAGTAATCATGCTTCTCAGAAAGAATACAATTGGCACAAGCTTAAACAAAGGGAATAGAAAACACATGAAGAGTATGCAGTACCTATAGTATTCTCTAATTGCTCCCATGGACATGTTCTGAAGTTGCTCTTCTGACATACCCTTTTCTGAAGAGGTATTCTGGGAGACTGCCGTCTCTTGTGCTCGAGCAGGAGGTGAAATTACAACAGGTCTATCAAGTAACCTATCTGCATTTCTCAAATCCCTGTTACCATAATTCATATTATGCTCATGAGCACTTGTTTGATCGTAAGCAGATGGACTAGAAAATCTATTCGGAACATATCTTGGTGTGATGTCCTCTCTAGAGTTGGATGAAGTGCGATCCGATGAAGTACTATAACCGTTAGGAGCAGCAAAGCTTGAAACTGCAGGTGGACCTCTAATGGACATTCCTCTAGCAAGACCACCTTGGGGTACCAAGGTTATCGACTCATCACCTAAAGGCTTATGAAGCAAGGGAATTGACAGTGTCCTAGCCTCGTAAGATTGCCTTTCAAACCCACGGACATCCTGAGAGCCATATCCACGAACTTGAGTAGGCAATCCACCCATCTGAGCATTAGGAGAGGATAACATAGATGAACCTCTTGAACCAAAATCCATAGGGACCCTTCTTGCCGCATTAATACCCATACCACGACCTGTCCTACCTGCTTGGGATTGCCTCTCTTGGGAAGCATCCCGGTGTACCTCTTCAATCTTCTTTGGACCTTCAACTTTTCTCCTCTGTTGCCATCTATTCTTTCTCAAATCAATGGTATCCTTCAACATGAACCTCAACCTAGAAGATAAATTCATGTTGTTTGATAGTAATTTAATTCTTTCAAAATATACATCCATATGTTCCTTGGCTTTAGGGTGGTCAATCATCTCCCCAATAGTACTCATCAGTTTGCACAAAGCTTCAATATCTTCTTCATCAGGATTCTGGCACTGACCCAGTAACTTTTTGATGCACTCGTGCATTATCCTCTCTGTCAACATTTTCTTCTTATATAGTTCTCCAATTAATCTGATATTACCCAACATTCGTCTTCTAGCCTTGGATCGTTTCTCTTCTCTTTCCTCATCAGACTGTTTCACCTCACCTTCATCAGCTTTATTAGCTTCTTCTTGCTCTCTTTCACCCCTCTCAAATTCTTCCTGGCACTTGTTTAACAATAATCTCTTAAATGTTATTTTTTCATTGTCTTGACTGAGATCAGGCAATGCAGCTGCCAGATGAAAACAGAAATTTGCATACATTTCACAGAAGGTAGGTTCCATTAAGGCCTTCTCAAAGATTTGTGAGATGACACCAGTGAGAGTGACTGCATTGTCAATATTAACTGCTTTTACCTGCTCAAAAAGCTTGTCAAAATTCTGAGGAGTTAACTTGTTCAATATGCCTTTTAACTGCCTCTGTTTCGCCTGTTCCTCATCTGTCACTTTGCCCACCTCATACTTCTTTTCAGCTTTGTGCATCGTCACCAAAGGAGACTGAGAAGGAGATGGAATTAAACCCCTCTGCTGGAAGTTAGCAGCACGCTGCCACCTTTCACTATCAGGGCTATTTCTTTGCACTCCACCCTGATTTACCATGGATTGCATTGGCCCAGAAAGAATCGCTCCACCATACGGCAAAGCTGTCGGTGTGTGTGGATTCCCTAAAACACCAGAATTACCTCCTTGGCCAGGTCGGAATCCTGTATTACTTCCAATTCCATCCAAACGCAAATCAGAACGAAAAGCACCAGAAACTTTATTCCATTTGTCGTCCTTAATAACACCACTTCCACGACGATCCATCCGAGACACCCCACCTGACCTATCTGTATTTCTTCCAGTAGAAGAATGTGTGCGTTCAATAACATGTGAACCAATATTGGAACTCATCAACGCTTCAGCTATGTCTGCCGTGATTTCAAACCCTACAGGAAGATCAGAGCATTGCTCTGCAAATTTCAAAAGGAAATCTCGAGAGTACTTTTTGTCAGTAACTGCACTTCCATTGCTATCCAGTTGAGGTTTATCTGATACTTCTAGCTTTGGTGTGGACATGTCAGCGGCATCCTCCCAGTCCTCAAGCTCAGCCTTACTCTGTCTAGACTGTTCATTTGCAACTGTAGCTGGCTGAGCAGTGTCCATCGGCAGCTGCTTCAAATTTTCAGAAGTAGATACATTTGCAGTACTCTCTGAAGTTGGAACAGCTTCTTTATTTTCCTCAGGTCCCTTGTAAGCGTTATAAAGGTCAGATGTTGACCCAGAAGCGTCTGCCTTCTGAAGAATTTCCTTTCTTTTATTTTTCTTCTTTGATGTACCTTTCACCTTACTTGGCTCCAAAATTGGTCTGTCTACAGTAACAGATGCTGCGGGAAGAGACTCTGAGCCAGTACCAGAATCCTCTGAACTATCCTTGCACTGTTTTGATGTTGTTTCGAGATAGCCAGAAGATTGATGATCTGACGTGCCAGAATTTGTAGATGTAGCTTCATTACTAACTACACTGTCGATTCTGCTTAAGGAGACATTTTTAGAATCCAATACAGAAGTCGACATGCCTAAATTATCAGCCATCTGGTCACAATCCGAGTTGCAACTTGCAGATTCAATTTCGTCCTGTCCTTGCAGTCCAGTCCTCAAAGGTATAACCCCAGTGCTTAACTCTGAAGCACCTTTTTTGAGGTGGTTGAAGTCTGCTCTATCGTCACTGACATTTTTACCTGTCTGCAGAGTTGAAATTTCAGTTTTATCGCCCACTAATTCGTTCTGCCTCAATAGTTTATCCTCCCGGGATGATTCATCTAGCTCATCACTTTTATGATTGTTCAAACTATCCACAGCTTGAGTAACAGGTCCTTCAGCTGAAGAAGAGGCAGAAATCTGTGTAGAACCATTGGTCTTTTCTTCAACAGAAGACATGCTCTCACCGCTAGCAACTGTTGTTAATAGATCTTCATTAGCAATTGCTGCAGAATAGGTTGTTTTATTTCCTACAACTTCAGGAACTACACAATCAGAGATACCACCATCAACAGGTAGGGAAGGTTCATTAACCACGGCAGAAGATTGTACAGCCACCTGTTATGAAGAAAATAAATAGAAGGATATTCACAAGACTTGAAACATACTGAGATAATATTAGGAAAAGGGTTTTTGAATCACTACCACTTTTGTACCTGATGTTGCAATTGGCCTTTTTTCTGTGGTTTCTTCTGATTACCCTTCAAAGAATTTGACCTACTAAGAGCTTCCTTGTTTCGGCCTTCATTATTGGATACTACTGAAACAGAATGTTCACTAAAAGCAGTTGAAGAAGGCAGCAAGGAAGCTGATGTGATCTTTTCAGTAGGAGCAGATGCAGCGCTAGATTGTTGCGAAGAGATTTCAGAACAAGCTCCAGGCCCTTTTGGTGGCACCAAAGGGTGAGCACCACTAGATGTTACTGAGGAACTAGGAGATCCACCCTTTTGAGCACCAGAAATAATGGAATTGGAAAATGACGAGTCCACTTTATCAGACCCACCACTTGGCTTTATAGATACAGAAGATACTCCTATAAGAGTTGGCGAGATTGCTTTGGGCGCATCACGGGAAAATTCTAGATTACGTGGTACAACATTGCCCGGAATAGAAGTAACAGTTTTATTGTCAGGCTGGGAAGTATGAGATGATGAATTAGTAAAACCAACATTTTGTGGACCGTGGCTCGCGGAATAATTAATTCTTGGTGGCTGAATGTTAGGTGTTATATGAGCATGCGAAGCAGCAAATGGCTGGACAGATGGAGATTGAGAGGGCATGCCAGAATGAGACCTAGCACCTGATGACCCACCATCATTGGTCCTTTTATCAAGTCTAAGCTCTTCATGGGTATCAGGGTGAGTTATTTTCACAGGAGTAGTTTTACGAGGTACAGCAAATTTTCCTCCTTGCTGTGGCGAATATTGTTGGTTGATGCCCATACCCATGTTTCCAAACTGATGGGGCAATTGATGACCAATTTGAGGACCGTAACCTATATTTTGGCCTTGATGCATCATTCCTTGTGGATGCATGGGATGAACAAATACCTGTTGTTGCACTTGTGCAGCGTTTCCAATTGGAAAAGGCATTGGTAAAGGCATCTGAATAGGTGCTGTTGAAATACCATGAGATTGAATTTGTGGATTAGCAGCACCAAAATGTACAGGTGCCTGTGACTGGTGATATGGCATTGACATTGACATTCCAGGATGAGGAATAACAGAAGGCTTCTGCATCAGGCTTCCTGGGGGTAAAGATGACACCTGAGTATCCTGTTTTGCCCTTGTACCAGTATGAGTCTCCCCACCCTTAGACTGGCCAGTCACACCTGCACCCTTATTCACTGGCAGCTGCTTTGGAACAGGAGGTATTGGCACAGAAAGAACTGGCCTTGAAGAATCATGACGAGCCTGAAAGTTTTGAAATTAAACACTATAAATACTCGCCTTGCTATGAAAACAAGCAGACTACACCAACTTCAACAAGACTAAGTAAAAATATTTAGATGTTACTCCTTTGTCAGCTTCTATTACAGAAAAGGGATATCGTAAGAGGTGTCAGAATCAGCGACCACCAATTACAACCTCTTTCCTTCTAAAGGATTTGGCAGTGATGGAAGATCTATATTTTAGACTGTTGTATAAATAAATAACAAGGAGATAAAAGGGAAAAAGAGATAAAAAGCAAACCTGATCACGCTTCTGCTCATCTATATTAGGAGGAGCGGAGCTTGTGCGAGCAGGAATCTGCATACATTATAATAGAACATGATCAACTCCCCCCCTAAATACAGGCAGCATTATGTAATACAAAACGTCAGTTGTATGCTAAGTAACTTGCAGATGAGAAACTTACTGTCATCACATTCATAGTGCCAGGACTAATAGATCCAAATTGGAAAGGGAATGCTTTAGATGCATCTCCTGGTGAAGATAGCAATAATCAGATCATTCTCACAGATAATAAGTACGATAAAAGTTATATTTCAACAATGACCCCCTATACAAGAATTAAGGAACCAAAAAACTTATTCCATATCTTATGTGCTACATAAAAACCTACATTAGTAGTAATAACATACCCTTAACAGGAGTTGTAGGTGCTACCGAATCAGAACTCACGGAGGGAGATTGAGAAATAGGAGCTTTAGGAACAACGGTGCCTCTCTGTGCAGCTGCTGATTCAGATGGCTTGGCAGTTGCATTTGTAACTGATGCACCAAACCCTCCTATGATATAACATATATGAGTATCGTCAACAAAAGACAATCACATCTTACCAAACACTACACTTCCATATATAAAATGGAATGCAAGTAATTCCTACACAACCAATCACTGAAAAAATAAACTATTCTGAATTCCAAGCTTACCGTGAAACTGCGGCTGTACATGGGAACCATTCGGTGTTGCTCGGACTGCAGAAGCATAATTAGACTCGGCTGAATTCGCCTGGGTAGGGTTTACCCTAGATGGTCCACCTTGTGCATGATTATTAGGTTTCTTGTTAAAACTAACAAAAGCAACAATCAATATCAATAAAAATGGAGGAAAAATGTAGAATTTTCTTCAACAGAAAAAAAAAATGGACAAAAAATGAAAATGCATAAACTATACATATATATAGAGAGATACCGAGTTTTGGTGTAGCTTTTTTAATCCAAATTCACCCTTTATTTACAATTTTATCCCTCATCACTCAATCAAATAACTGAACTTTTTTAAACATACGCATGCACACACACACCATAGAGTTTAAATTTAATGCATTGTCGGTGTAAAAGTTTTTCACTTAAGAAACGAGACAACTGATCATGTGTGTGACTTCAAAAGTGGTTATTGATAAAAGTCAAAACACTTCTAATGATCTAACAATTATGATTGACTGACAGTGTAAAATCTTTTTATATTGACCATGCATATTCATTAAATCCTACCTATATATATCAAAGGGATGCCCAAATTTGGTGTAACATTTTTTTCTTCCAATTTTACTCTTCATTTAAACAATTTTAAGCCAGTTTGGATTGGCTTATTTGAGCTTATCTACCAGCATTAGCTTTGTGGGGTTTCACTTGGGTGACTTTGCAGTGTGGTGACTTTGGTGCCTTTGTTCTTGTCCCTCTCTTAACCAATTATTTTCTCTAATCTAAATTATTTTATTTAATCATTCATTCATCCCCTAAATACACTAAAGTCACCAAACTCCAAAGTCACCCAAGTGAAATCCAAGCTTTGTACGACTGTTTTGGAGAACTTATAAAAACAGCTTATAACATTGTTCATAAGCTAGTTTACCTTATTTTCATAAGTTCTCTAAAATCTTATGAAAAGAGCTTATAGCTTATACAAAAACAATTTAACTTTATTTTATCTTTTGATATAGAAATAGTTTACACATAAGCTCTTGTGCTTATCATGATAAGCACTTGTGCTATAAGTTGTAAATAAGGTGTTTATCTATAATTTGATCTTTTTGTACCCACCAAAAGAACTAAAAAAAAATATATCTTTGACAAATAAGTAACTTTTTAATTTATACACACTGTCAGTGCAAACAAGTTTTACACATGCACCTAATAATGTGTTGCTGGCTTGCTGCATCATTAAATGAGTTAAAAACACATATTTGTCATCTGGCAGCACATCATTGGATGCATATGTAAACCCTGATTAACTAAGAGAGTTTAATTTATATACACCGTCAGTGTAAACAAGTTTTACACATGCTTCATTCCCACATCATCATTTAATAAGTTAAAAACGCATGACTTGTCATACCTCTATAATTGATGTGGTAGCACATAGTTAGATGCAAGTGTAAAACTTGTTTACACTGAAAGTTATAATTACATCGGAAAAACTGCCAAGACATACGGAAGCTTGTAATAATCATATAATGTTTTCACAGAAACAAACAACACTATAAAATCATATATCAAAATCTACAACAACAAAAAAAAAATGAATTTATCAAAAACCCTAATTAACTAACTAACTAACTAACCTCCGAGAAGAGGAGAGTGAAGGCGCGGCGGCGCCGGTGCCGGCCTTAACGTAAGAAGCACCGCCGGTGTTGCTTCGGTGTTGATTGAAGCTGGCGGATCGGCCGGTGGTCCGTCGATACGTGGCGTCGCTCTTATCGGACTTTGGTTGATTGAAGGACATAAATTCAAACCCTTAATTCTTCAATAAATTCAAAATTTGAGTAACCAAAAAAAGAAAAAAGAAAAGGAAAAAAAAAAAGAGGGGTTTTTCCCCCTCAAATTTTCCTGCAATAAAACGAGTAGATTAGATCGAAATCATCGTCATGATCATGGTTAAGATTAAGAGAGTGAAGCGAGAAAGTGAAGTGTGTGTGTGAAATTAGGGTTTAGAGAAAGAGTATAGTTACCTTAGACGACAATAGAGAGAGAATCTTCGAAGGATAGAATGGGAAAGAGAGAGAAATGTGAGAAATGGTGTTTGGTGAGAGAAGAAGAGGCTGTTTTAACAAAACAATTAAAGTGTAATTAAAATAATTAAAACCATATCGGGGGTTGGGTGTTTAATTTTTACCCCCGATATGGTTCGGGGACGGGGCCGGGTGCGGGTGCATGGAAGCGGGTGTGGGGACGGGGATGCTTAAACTCGTCCCCTGTCCACCCTGTTGCCATGTCTAGTTGACCTATGCATCGCACGGGTTTATTGTTAAGGGATTGACATACAGATAATAAAATGTAATATATAGTTGGTAACGGTGAAAAAAAGAACAGATGATAATCCATAGTAGACAAAACAGGTGATATTCCTCATATACGACGTTACAAGTCACATTGGTATCTTCACCATCGTAGTTGGAAAAAGATAATATAAGTTGTTTTACAAAATTATCCTTAGTAAATTGTATGGGAAAAATAAATTAAAGAATTGAAAGAAGGGAGAGAAATCATAGTTAAGAATATAATAGGAAAAGTAACATTAATGTTTCATTGGTATTGTAAGGCGACATATAATTTAAGAGAAAAAAATTTCCAAAGCGACATACAATTTGGGACGGAAAGAGTATATGATAGTACATCATAAAAAATGTAAAGATATCATTTTTTTTAAAGAAAAATGCGAAGATAACGATAGATGTGTTTGCATTCATTAAAGTATGAACTACCTTATTTTTTATTCTTTTTTGACAAAAATAAATTATATTACATTCATTCAAATTGATAGAGTACCATAGATACAATAAAAATTCAAAGTCGATAAAAACAAAAATCATGAATCTGCGAACAACCTCACAACATCCATGTTAATAGTGTTGGAACAAAGGGTGTTTCGCAAAATCACCTATTGAGTTTTGATGATAACAAGGTATTAAAAAATTATCAATTGGATATGCTAAACACTTGTTCAAGTGTACAGGATCATAATCAAAGTTCTATTCATAAAGATTCTGAATGAACAAGTCAAGAGCAAAAGGAATTTTTATTGAAGCTTAGAGCGTCTGAAGAAATGCGTCTGAAGAAATGCGTCTGAAGAAGTGCGTTTGAAGAAACGAGTCTGAAGAAAGCGCTCCCAAAGACACGTCATCAGAAGCAAGGTTATCAGAAGCATCTCATCAGAAGCCACTTCACCAGAGTTGACAAAGTACAGTGTATGAAGTGTACAACCACTAACTCTGCGCATGCCTCTGCAACCACCATCTCTGCAACTTGTCTCTACATCAAGAC
>Ga0228710_1005329_pt1 | contig 20017 bp, 12 predicted proteins | sample MedpolnodulmetaG_FD_177995 | JGI IMG/M metagenome (GOLD analysis project Ga0228710, IMG submission 177995) | Root nodule microbial communities from Medicago polymorpha collected in Santa Monica, California, United States - pink nodules | ecosystem: Host-associated > Plants > Roots > Nodule... | reverse complement strand
CTTGATTCAAAAATCAAGTGACCCGTTTATTTTTATTCTTTCGTAAATCAAAATTGCAATCAATCTTAATCACATTTCAAGTAATTTTTCTTCAATATTAAAAAACACAAACAAACTTATTTTGCCGCCTTGGCTTTTCTTTCATTTTAAAACCTTTTTCCAAAATTAATAAAAAAACACAAAAACAAATCAAACGTCAATTTTTACCCCGAACTACGAGGTTTTGATCCCTCACGGGTACGTAGGCAAAGGACACTCGTCCTTCCAAATCAATAAAATTGTAGATAAGTAGGTCTCTTTTTCATTTACCACTTTAAGTCATTTTTTTTCAAAAAGCAAGCAAGTTATAGCACAAAACGTTAAATAAAACCAAGAGGTTCCCGTAGAATACTACGGACGTAAGGGGTGCTAACACCTTCCCTTTATGTAACTAACCCCCGAACCCTAAATCTTTTCAAAGGGGTGTTTCGAACTTTTTTCCCCTTTTCTCTTAAAATTAAATGTTCAGTCGTAAATAAAATAGTGAGTCAAACGCTAATTAAATAGCCTTGATCTCCGAAAAATGGCGCGACAATAATCTATCATAGTGGTCACATTTTTGAAAGATTAGATAGAGCTTTGAGTGATGAATGATGGCAACTCTCTTTTATGGATGCTATTTTATGGATGCTATAGTTAAAGTATGTTAAAATTAAATTTTCACACCATCATCCGCTTCTAGTCTACCCTTTTGATGTTGGTATGAATAATTATTTTCAGTGTGTTTGGCTCATTAATAAAGATATGGTTCTAGAGATATGGTTCTTCATTGTTGAAAGGAAAGTGGTGATATGTGTAGTAAATTTAACAGTCTTGATAATTTAGTTATTGATTGGAAAAGGAACAAATTCGTCATGTGATCGATAAGAAAAGATAGTTCATGGCTAGAATAACATCCCTAAAAAATCTACAGGATACCAAATGGCGCAGTGGTGTTGTCTTGGTTGGAGAATTTGCTCCAACACAGGTTGACTCATATTCTCTATAAAGTAGAGTTGATATGGTTTCAAAGGTCTCATGCCCGAAGGAACGCATATTTGTGCATTGAGTACTGCTATTTGCAGCGAAATAAATTATCACGAACCTGCCGTGAATTCCTTGCCACCATTGGATTTACGTTAGCAGAAATCATGGGATGGTTGGATAAAGTATGAGAACATGCTACAATAACTTACAAAGCAGTCATGAGGTTCTCGAGATGAACTATTTCGTGAGAAGTTGCATTATCCTTACGCATTATATACCTTTGATGAAACAACTCATCCTTGTATATTGGAGATTCAAAAAAATAATCATTGAATAATCGTTCATGCATGTCCTTCATGAGTCCTCTCTATTTTCATTCATTAGCGTCTACCATGTTGGAGCTCACAACTTCTTCCTGCGCTTGACTTTAAAAGAAAAACCTCACAAATTCTTCGTCAATGTGATCGTTCATGTAAATTCATGAACACTTATATTGAGTTTGCATAACGGCTACTTTGAATAATCTCAAGAGTGGTGTATCGTATGAGCTACTACTAACCATACATCACTTTTGAAATTACTCATTCAATTGGATCTTGTAACCTTTTTTGTGCCCAAACTTCGACAATGCTCATTTTATTGACAAAAATGCCAGTAACGAAACACACAAGTGATAACCCACCACTTAATACCCCTCTGTCACTTAGAAGAAAAACCTAGTCCAAATTGTTCTAGACCAGAACTCTTTTATATGCAACTACTGTGAGCAATTCAATTTAGACATATATCAACAGTTCACTACAACACTATTTTCTGTTAACAAAATTCACTCTAACCGAACCATTATTATTTGATGACAATAATAATGTTCCATTTAGTTTTCTTCAAAAAAATAATGTTCCATTCAGTCAAAAAAATAAATAAATAATGTTCCATTACTTAAGGTGTGTCCCTTCCTTGACAACAAGCAAGGGTACCCTTTCCTTGCGTCCCATACTCTTTTCCTTCAACTCTTCTAACACTCCATTTGAATTTGAGCCCTTCTCATTCCCCCATCCTTTCTTAGTAGAACCCTTCCTTGTTGCTAGCCTCTTTAATTCAGAGCAAAACCCTGTGATTTGACTCAGAATTTCCCTGCCACCCAATAAATTTTGAGCTGAAAATGTACTCTTCAATTTTGATCTTCTGTTACTTCTTACAGGACACTCTTTTGAATCAGTCAACTCTTCCAAATTGTCTCTTTTAGTGTTTGACCTCAACAACGGCTTCTTTAACTTTTTGGTCCCACCATCCAAATTTGTTACAGTAAAGTTTGGATTTTTATTTTCATTGTCTTCATCCATTTTTCTTGAACAATTGGGTCTTCCAGGTTTGTCAAAATCCTTAACAGCTGAAGGATTTTCCCTAATACATATACAACATAATAAAATGTCAGATATAAATAATACATCATTCTTAGCTTTAGTAGTTTCTAAAGGGACTAAATCATCATTTTTGTTCATAATTGGGTGAGGCGGTCTCGCTATAATCATATAACATCTACGAATGTATACTCACAGAAGACACATTCCATGACCATAATAACACATTCAAGGATAGTTTTGTTTGTAATATTGATACATTAAAAAACTATACAGAAAGTGTTAACACATTGAAGGACTAAAATAGCTTTACTCTTTTTAATAGATTTGATTTGGTACCTTCGGTTTCTGTCCTTAAATGGAAGAATTTCAGAAAAGCTTGCCAATCTTAATAGCTTTGCCTGCAAGAAAAATGAAGATAATTTATTTAGTAGATTCATTACATAATTTTTAGTATTTTTTTGGTTCACAAAAGATTAAAATTTTAGTTTAAGTAATGAGAAAAAACAAAAATTGAGGTAGTAACCTTGGAAGTGGTCGTGGTTGTAATTGTGGGTTTAAGAAGATCTTGAGAAATTTTGGGATGTTTGCAATCTGCAAGTGAAAGAAAATTAAGTAACAGAGAAAAGCCATAAAAGAAATTGAGCTAGACCCTGTTGAAGAAAGCCTCACCTTGAGTGCAAAACCAGATTTCATGATCTTCTTCATCAACAAGAGGCTCATCAGAAGCAGCAGAGAGATCAAACCATTTCGGTGCGTCGAAGTTCTCGTAAGTGTCATCTTGAATGAAGGTGGAATCGATGTTGTCCCAATCTATGTTTTCTGGTTCCATCTGAAAAGTTACAAAAAAGAGAATTAGAAATGCGAAATTGAAAGGAAAAGATGATAAACAAATTTGTGTGAATGTAATGATAATGGTTGAAACAGCCAAAGAGGTGTTGTTCTTTGAGAGCAAAAGCTTAGAATGAACAAATGAAGTTGTAATGTGTGGTTTCTATAGTGTAACTCTATTTCTGTAACGTTTAAGGCATCATAGTATTATTCACTTGTGATGATGTTTGCAACAAATTCGACCGTTGGGACCCTTTGCTGAAAAATTAATCAAGTTTTTGATTAATATATTCAATGTAACATTTGGGCTAAAATATCAAACCATTCTCTCTTGGACTTGGACTAAGAGAATGACGGAATCACGTTTGATTCAAAATGAATTTGTTGATAACACCCCTTTTTGCTTATACACTCCTTTCCCTTTCTATTTTTTTAGAGTATAGTGTTCATTTTTGTCATCTTTGTTTTTCTCTATGGAAGTGAAAGTCAATCAAGAAAAAAATGGTATGCTAAGAATGATCAAAATTGCAATCATGTCTATGATGTAAATTTTACCTATGCTAGTAGATATGTATAAGAAAATAAATTCATGATGAATTGGGTATGAACCTTAATGGATATACCTACAAAAGCTAAGCATATATTTTCTCTGTATATTTATCAATGCCAATGGGGCAACTCTTTAAAAAAAAAAATTAAAAAAAAATTCAATGGGGTAACTATTTCTTTACTTCTTTATGAAATTTTTCCTAAAGATATTAATTTCATGGTGGTTGTTTAATTAATTTTGTTTGATTTATTTTTTAACAACAAAATAATTCTATTAGACGGAAGTGAAAAAATTATTTAAGTTCTCAACCCTCAACTCGGATGTAAGTAAAAAAGGTACTCGACCCACCAAAACAAACACCTTACACTAGGAATTGAGACATCATAAAGGATTCAAATACCATTCAAAATACATTCAAGGTCCCCAGTTTCTTTCTATCTCGAAACCATCTTCAAAAGATTGAATTAAGCTCATCCACCAAGTCCTCAAGTTCCACGTTCTTGGAAGAAAAAATCATCTCATTTCTTGCTTCACAAATCTTCTAAATTGTTGCATGCCAAATTAAAATAAGTCTTTTATGGTGATTCATCTTCAAAGAGGATGATGAAAAATAATCAAGTAAGTACAAAGACCACATCTCCCGTTGCAACTAGATTCCCCCTACTAGGAAGCCTTCCAAGAATTAATTGCCACGAAAAAATTTCAACATTTTGAGGAGCCCAAATTTTCAACCCACTTCGAACACCTGCACTCAAAGAAGTAGGAGGAAGGAGTTTATCACACAAGACGACATATAAGGACTTAACCGAGAAATGCCAAGCCATCTATAGATAAAAAGGGATGACCGCGGAGGTTGTTTGCGTGGGAGGAGGAGTTGGTGGGGGAACTTAGGTTACTGCTTCTTAATGTGTTTTTGCAGGATGACAAAGATGACAAATGGATATGGACATTGGAATCTTCTAATGTTTTCTCTGTTCATATTGCTTACAATTTTATAACTTTACAACCTCCTATTGCTTCACCGGTGGTTGTATCCTCTCTTTGGCATAAGGATGTCTCCTTGAAGGTTGTGTTGTTTGCTTAGCGGTTGTTTAGAGATAGACTGCCTACAAAAGACAATTTGCTTCATCACGGTGTTTTTTATCACAACTCCAGGGTGTGTGTGGTTCGGTTGAATCATCCCAACATTTATTCTTACATTGTAATATTTTTGGGTATGTCTGGCATTTTATCCCTAGATGGCGTGACATTTTTGCAGTCATCCCTTTTTATGTGCCGGACCACTTTAATCAATTCAGTTATAGAAGGGGCACCGCAAAGGTGCGGCGCTCAATATCACTGGTCATTTGGTTTGCTACGGTTTGAGAAATTTGGAAAGAAAGAAATAACAGGCTTTTCAACGACAAAGAATGCTCGGTAATTCAGGTTGTTGATAAGATTAAGTCTCTCGCTTTTAGATGGTTGAAGGAGAAATTTGCTACTTTTCCCTTTAATTACTATGGTTGGTGGCTTAACCCGTTTACCATGTTGGACATAAGCTAATAGTTATTTATTTTCTTGTTTTTAATTTTTGTACATGTTCTTTCTTGTAAATACTGTTCTGACTTTGTTGTCTTTCCTTAGTATAGTACAGTAAAATAAAAAAATAGTTTAAAATCTATGCATATGTGAGACAAGTACAAGTTAGATGATCATCCACATCCAGCTAAGCGATAGCAAAATGCACCTCATTTGCATCCCTGTCATGACTGCAACGCGATATGGGCAATATGAAATTTTGTTATTGTGATGTTTGTTTTTGGGGTGGGTAGGTTTTGCATGTACAAGGTAGACATACGTAGACAATGGACAATTTAAAGGAGAAAACGTGACAAGTAAAGAAGAATAATGATAACTGCTAAAGCAATGCAATATGATCTAGGACCATTAAAGATGATGATGCATGCCTGTGAACTAATAAGGAAGTAGCTAAGTTAAAATAGATTATTGACTCCATTGTCAAAGTGCATTTACTTGAATTAAAGTGATGTTTCGTTAAAAGAGAGTTTATATATGTAGTTCAATGACATCAATATGTAGAAAACATCTGTACTAGTATGAATTTTATTGCCGTTAAAGTCAGTAGGAAGGTTCGTGTTGCAAATAGCATCATTATTGTTTCTTGTATTGATCAATTTCATCTTAATGAAAGAGGAATTGTTGGTCTATGAAGAAGGTTGCATCTAACTATGAATGAATGAATAAATGAAAGGGTCGGTGGAGGTTGGCATTTACTACTACTTGCTTGACTGACAGACCACCTAGTAACGTTTTAAAAATAAAATAAAAATACAGTACGTAGTTACATAAGTAGGCCAACCATATCAAATAATAAAACAAACTTCGTTGCAACCAGTTACCTAATGTTTGAATTAGATTCTGCGAAATTAATAGGAAGGCATAAGGCTAATACTCTTTTGCCTCATATTATATGTCACTTTGACATTTTGATATCATCCTATAGTTAATTTTGCATTGAAAAAAGAAAACATGAGTTATATTATAAAATTATCATTCATTAATGATATGAAAAAATAAATTACCCTTCGCTATAGCTTCAAAGTTTACTATTTTACTGTCTGTCTCAACTATGATAATTTAATAAGGAAGCCAACCAAATTGTTGATGTTTGGTTTAAGTTGATCTAGTAATTTTATGATTTTTTTTTTGTTATTCCTCCTTATGCTTCCAACGTTTTTTTGGCACACTTGAGATGTGTTGTATTTCATAAAGGTTTCTAGTTTTTGTTTTGTTTGGGCTATGCCCCATTTTTAAAAAAATAAAAAATAAAAAACTAATGATATATTAGTAGAAGAGATATTAATGTTTCATTAGCATTGTAAAACGTGATGTAACATAAGACAAACTTATTTTTGGCTGGTAATTTAGAAAGTAGGGCGTGATTGAAACAAAATATTGGCATATTTTTAAATTTTTAATTATATGAAATAGTATTTCCAAAAAAAAATTATATACCATAATAATAAAATGACCCTTGTGATAAAGTTACACTTAAATTTTAAATTAGCTAATAATGTTATACCAATTAAAATCAATTTTTATTTAAAAATTATTTACATTTTAATAGATTTCAAATTATTTTTTAATAGATTTCAAGTCAATTCTTCATCTTTGCGGATAAAACTACAAGCTAAATCACGTCAAGAATTTTTACATTGTCTTAATTGACAATTATAGTTTAAAAGAATTGCATACTCCATCATATTTGTCAAATGAAGCTAAATCATGTGAAGTTAAACCACTACAAGATTTCTCACATTGTCTTCATCGACAATTCAACATTAACACATCTTACATCAATGTGTCAATCTCTGCCTATGTACTAAATAATACCTTGTGTAATCTTGATTGTATCATCCTCAAACAAAAAATGATTCTTCTGATAATATTCCCTAGCTCAAACATCACAATAAAAGTTATGATAGCAATTGTATCCATGCATTAACTATACACAAGTGATGTTCACATAAAAGGGAGGTGGAGTCACAATGGACTCGCTCAATTACCAAGTCTTTTATAGACAAAACATTTCCAAAATAACATAGTCACAATTTCACCCTTCTTTTCTGACATGGAAGATCATACAAATGTTACAGTCATAGAGCATACTATAAACTCTTATATCTGAATCAAATCAAAGGCTCGAAAATCACTTGATTAGTTTGAGGGAGCACCATAAGCAATAACATGTTAATGTTCCAAGACCACAAGAGAGACATCACATTTCCATTTAAAACCTTAAGAGATTAGGTATATCAATCGTCTCTCATATATATTTAACCTTTTGCCTATTTATAATTAATGTAAGACTCAGTGTCTGTTTGATAGAGCATTTTTCGCTCCCCAAACCACGTTTCCGCATCAAACGCAGTTTCCACCTTTTCTATCATGTTTGGGAAAGATTAAAACTGGATCTGAAACTTAAGTTTTCTTTTCCAAACGTGGTTTGAACTAAAGCTGCAATTTCAAGCTTCTGCGTTTTTAGAATCAATTCTGCATAAGCCCCTAATTCTTTTCTGATTTTACCCTTGTTTTCTGATGCGTTTTCCCTGCTTGGTTCTTGCCACAATGTCGTTTCTAGAGGTCAGGGAAGGAAGATTAATGGGCTTCTCATTGCTTCAGAAAACAAAGAGAAAATTGCTTTTTTGACATTCATTGTGTCTTAGTAACACAAGTAAATGACCAAAAAACCCAGCAGCAGTTAACTGCTGGCGTGTTTTTTAGTTATAAGTCAGCGGTAGTTAACTACCATTGGAAGTATTTTAGTCTTTTACTTGTGTTTTTAGAAAGTATTGAAAGTCAGAAAAACAATTGTCAAACAAAGAATCCAAACAAGGCCCTTTTTTTTTTTATAAACCCATTTAAACATCTTACAAACGTTTGTTTTCTTTTGACACCTTTATTCTTATATTATATTAAAAATAATACAATTTGTAAAACAAATTAAAAATAACTCTTATAAACTAATATCTTTTTAAAATGAATTTACGATGTTAGATAAGTTAAAATAATTATCTGAAATGAAAATGATATTTAGTTTTAAATATAATTAAAAGAATAATTTGGTCATTATACATTCAAAATCAATTTTAATTCAAACTATCCAAACAACATTAATTCGAAAGAGTCACTTTTAAATGAGTATATCCAAACATAATCAATTCACATCAAACTCACTTTGAACCAAAATCAATTCTCTCAAACTCAATTCTATCAAAATCAATTCTCTCCACCGCCAAACCAAACACATACTTAACCCGCTCAAATTTGAATCCCACATACTCCCTCCGGTCTCAAATATAAGAAAATATTTCTTTTTTAGGTTCATTGAATAATTAATGTATCTGCTTTAGAATGTAGACCAGATACATTAACTACTCAATGAACCTAAAAAAAGAATCTTTTCTTATATTTAAGACCGGAGAAAGTGTATTGACAATTGTTAAGATATCGGCGGTCCTCGACCTATTGCATTGGTTATTATATGTGCAGTCCATGCTCCATCCTAGAGCTAGGAGTTAGGATGGGTCACTATACAATAGGTTATACGTGAAAATCAATCTATTAAAGTAAGCTTCTTTTTTTTTTGAGCAATTAAAGTAAGCTTTTAAACTTGTTAATAGTTGTGTTGGAAGTATTTTTTGGGGTGTTTTCAATTTGGTTTGAATTGTCTCCATAACAAGAGTGATGTTATTTAAACCAATAGAATTTAACAACCGTGTTGAACACCACATAAAAATATATCACCTAAATTTGCTAACGTGATTTGGAGAAAGATAAAAAAAAGTTAATTAAAAAATCAAATGATAAATATATTGTCTGTCTCTGCCCCTCTCTCTCTATATATATAACACAAACAGGATGTTAAACAACTAAAAAGTTATCAAAATAAAATCAAATGATAAATATATTGTCTGTCTCTCACCTCTCTCTCTATATATATATAACACAAACACGATGTTGGACAACTAAAAAGTTATTAAAATATTATTATTATTATTATTGTTGTTGTTGTTTTTTTTTTATGGAATTAATATTGTTATTGTTGTTATTTTGACATAATCAAAATAACATTATTGTTAAGATAAAATAGTATGCCGTTCGGTTTGGTTTAGTTGACTTTTAAAATAAAATTCGAACCAAACCAACGTAGCCTGGGTTGGATCAGTTTGTGAAATTTTTTTCGAGACAACACAATTTTTTTTTCTAACATTAAAATTTAGTCAAAAAGATATAACACAACATATTTCTAGCAATGTTTAAAATTTCATCCAACATTACAATTTTATTTTCACAAAACAATATAGTCAAAATTAAAAACATGGACAACAAATAATCATATTATGTAAGCAATGTAAGAGATTAAGATTTATCATTCTATAAAATTTTAAGTAGCATATAAATACATTTTGAAATAAAAAACAAAGAAAAAACTTAACCAGAGAAAAAATATGTCATTTTATAAAAAATTTAATTGAAATTCTATGAATATTGGTCTAAGTGACATAAGTTCAATTAAAGTTTTTTTTATGTTGCAGTTTGATTTGTTTTGGTTTATTTAATAAAATAAAAAACTATGTGCTTGAGTAAAAAAAAAAGAGATCACATCTAAACTAAATACAGGTTTTTACGGTTTTAATTTGCATTAATTTAGTTTACAATTCTTCCATTGGATTGTTTCGATTTTGAACAACTCTCGTACTCATGTTTTATCACAAAATAGATAAACAAATATTATTATTGATATTTGATTGATGCTAAAAACAGATAAAGCGTGTGGTTCCATTCAACTGTCATCGAAAATCAAATCCCCTGAAGTTGAAGAAGCTGAAGGACGAAGACGAGACTGAATTAAATAAATTCCATTAAACAGTCACATTTATTTACTTATTTATAATAATAATTCATCTTAATCTCATCGATTCATTCATTTCCCTCTCTTTCTCTCTCTCTCTCTCTCTCTCTCTCTCTCTCTCTCTCTCTCATTTTCCATTTCGGAAATTCCTTTGTTTGTGTCGGAGTAAGACAGAGACAGAGAGAGGGCGGGCATGGCTATTGCAGCGGCTGCTGTCGTGGTTCCACTAGGCCTGCTCTTCTTCGCTTCCGGCCTCATCGTTAATCTCTTTCAGGTCTGTCCCTCTTCCCCCTTGGATTCATCGACATGGGTTTTTCTCAACTAACCAAACATATTTTCATTACTTGTTTCTATCAACATGCAAATCTTGTCCTCTGTTACTTATACTCTTGAATTTCTTACTTCTCCAACTATGTTAAAACCCACTACCCAAATGATTCAAATCTGAAATCACTCAAGTGGGTTCTCAATTAGATCTTTACCCTGTTAAGCACTTGTTCTCAATATAGTGTATGCCTGGTTCCCCTTTTGGAACACCCAATATTGATTCAGAGGTTTAAAATTCATTTTGACTTGTTTTCGAGTAGAAATGATTTTAACTTGAAGTTAAAAATTGGAGCTTTTGATTCTAGAATTGATTTCTGTACGTAAATTTATTTTTAAAGTCATTTTTACATTATTGTATCTAAACATAAATCATTTTACCTTCAACTTACTTTAATTTGCTTTGATTAGATCCTATCTTTTGTAGCTAATATATAGGTACTTATGCTATAAATGCTTGTTTATGTGATAAGCTGTTTATCTAATGATGAGTACTTGTGCTATAAATGCTCGATTAAGTTGTTTATCTAGACATGGCTTAATTGGTACTTCTTTTGTGTGTTTTAAGTGCTTGAATTGCTTTAACAGGTTAAATTGAGCTCTTTTTATCTTGTCTTAGGCAATATGCTACGTGCTAGTAAGACCGCTGTCGAAGAATTTGTACAGAAGGATCAACCGGGTGGTGGCAGAACTGTTGTGGCTGGAACTTGTTTGGCTTATTGATTGGTGGGCTGGAGTTAAGGTGCTTAAACAACTTCTAATTTCTCCTGAATCCTTTTTATTATTGTTTGTACTTGGAATAGACTTTTTACTTGATTTAGCTGCGGTTCAAACCCAGTGTAACCAGTGACTCAAGAATAGTGCCTTCACAGTTCAATGATTAGTCTAGTCTCAAAAACATTGCATTTAGCTGGTTTGTTAATTGTAGGCTGTAGCCACGATTCATAGAACTCCAGGAAATTATATTATTTTGCTATCTTTCCTAGAAGTGCTTTCATGAGAACAAAATGAAAAACTAGTTATTTGAAAGTAAAGACTTGTGAACTGTAACTTAGCAGTTTATTTGCTCATTTAGATTAATCTTATCTTTCATTTGGAACTTTCTGGCCCCAGGTTGAAATATACACGGACCGTGAAACTTCTCGTTTGATGGGTAAGTCTTTTATTAACCTATCCATTTGACACCTGGTGCTTTGTCTCCTCTTGATTTTTTTTCCTTTTTGCGTTCTGTGTTAGTCTTTTGGGTAGAAAAACTGGACTTTCCGTGAACACCTTTTCTTGTATATTGATTGCCAGATTCTATTTTGAATATTTCAGGTAAAGAACATGCACTTGTCATATGCAATCACAGAAGTGATATTGATTGGCTTGTTGGATGGGTTTTAGCTCAGGTGATTGTTTTATTTGGTATGACCTTTTTCACATCTTCAATGCAAGAAATTTATGAAATTCACTGCGTATGCTCCAGTAGCGTATATAGCATTTAAAAGTATGTACAATTTGATATTATCATGACAGGACAAAAGGACACTTCTTTACTCTTATGTGTGGGCTATTGTATAATAAGTTTCGGTATTCATTGACTTGCTATTTTCTATTTGTGCCAATGTTATTTATCTGTCCTTCAACTGCTGAGCTTTTATTCAACATGATCATACAGCGTTCGGGTTGCCTTGGTAGTACTCTAGCAGTGATGAAGAAATCGTCAAAGTTTCTGCCGGTATATGCTTCACTGTGACTTTTACTTTTGAAATGGAAATATAAACTGATTCTTCTATTCACTCAATCAGATGAAATAACAGAATGTACACTCTACAGTTTAGGGGTTCTTAGTTGTTAGAAACATTGACACATATTTCTCTTTCATACCTTGTAATTGCTCTCAGTTCTAAAATATTAATTGTTAGCTTTTCAAGTAATTAATGCCATTGTATCTAGTGAATTTTTTATTTTGGAACAATGTATCTAGTGAAATTTTGGTTGTAACTTACCTGCTTAGAAGCTACCTACATGTAACACTGGTTTTTCTTATTAACTAGGTATTATTCTAGTTCATACTTATCACCAGTATAACTATAGAACTGTAAAGTAATATTCTGTGCTTGTGATATTCAATTATTTTCATCAATATTTGGACACTTGCTAACTTCTAAATATGCAGGTAATTGGCTGGTCAATGTGGTTTTCTGAGTATCTTTTCCTGGAGAGAAGTTGGGCCAAGGATGAAAACACATTGAAAGTATGAGTTACTGATTTTTTATTTTTATGGGTCATGCTCATAAGATATACATGCTTGTGGTTGTTATAATGCTGTCTTACTCATGCATATATTTTTCTGTCATACTTCAGAATCTGTTTGATTAAATTTGGGAATCTCATTCGAATGTTTCATCATTATATTTCCAGTCAGGTATACGGCGGTTGAATGATTTCCCTCTTCCATTTTGGTTGGCTCTATTTGTAGAAGGAACACGTTTTACAAATGTCAAATTATTAGCTGCTCAGGAATATGCAACCTCCACTGGATTGCCTGTTCCTAGAAACGTTTTGATTCCTAGAACTAAGGTGAAGTATAATTTTATATTCTTTATTTACCTTACTTCGTCCTTGTGGATAACACATTTGTTAGTCAATAAATGAAATGTTTTGAGTTCGAGGACTATAAAGACACTAACATACATAGGCTTACACAAGTTATTCAAATTCAGTTGAATTTGATATTTTGGGGGACATGTTTAACATTTTTGGTCATAACCCTCCCTTTTTTCTACAGGGAGGGGTTTGTGTAATTGGTTACTGGACACTATTATTTTTTTTTATAAATTTTGACCAAGCTAAATTAGAAGACTACCTTTGATGTTGGGCAATATAAGGTTTATGGCTTTATTGTTGAGTGGCTGTTTGGGTGCTTCTGAAATGTACATGTGGGGATGTGATCTCATATGTTACGAGTTTGATGGAGAGTTCTGGAAAGGAACAACGGGCTTTGATGGGTTGAGTTATCATTGCAGCACAACTGTGGGAAAGACTACCGTTAAGATTTTTTGTCCATGTAGATCAGGCATGGACAAAAGAATATGCTGTGAATCTTAGATTGCAATGTTATATTTAATGTGAAAAGCCTAAATAAGTATTATAACCTATGATACATGAATAAGGAATGCAATTCTATTTTTGCTACTAAAGTAATAAAATCTATAAAGGGATAGTATGAAATTCTAATAAACCTAATTAGCATGAAAACTAGCCAGCCCGACCAAAGTTAATTAAAAAAGAAACCCCTAAATACCTTCAGGACTGAATCTTCATTTTAATAGAAATTTTATTGACATTAAGAACCCTAAGTGATTATAATCTAGCAAGGTCTTTGGAAGGTTAAAGCCAGCTATTTTATCCCAAGTGAAGGAGAATCAGATCGTGTGATCTATGTAGTAAGCTTGAATGATGTAATTGTTCGTAAATGATTCCATGCCCTACTTTGTAGCAGTTTCAGATGGGTAGTTGCAAGGGGCTTGGTAGAAATAGGTTACAGACAAGTTGGGTATATTTGATTGGAGCAGCTTGCTTGCATTCATCTTTAATGACGTCTCTCTCTCTTCCTGTGAACTTGTGTGGGACTATTGTGTTTATTGTCTTCACGCTTTTTCCCTAAGGTTTAAGGCTGTTGCCGTTTTTAATATGCATAGCAATTAGGTAGATTTTCTTCTTTCCATTGTTTTGTCTCTCTGATGTTTTCTGTATTTCCTGTATTGAAAGATATCTTATTATTTCACATATCTTCTTCTTTATTGGATCATAATAGTCTGTTTGCTAGCAATTATATCAGGTCTGTTTGTTCTTTCTTGTGACTTGCTATGAAATATTCACTTTTTTTTCTTTTTTTCAGGGGTTTGTATCAGCTGTAAGTCATATGCGATCATTTGTTCCTGCCGTTTACGACATAACCGTGGCTATCCCCAAGAGTTCACCTGCTCCTACAATGCTAAGGCTCTTACAGGGGAAACGTTCAGTGGTAAGCCAATCAAAATCAAGTTTTAGAAATTAATTCGCTTTTGATACTTTAATTCTTTCTCTGCCCGTATTTTATTATGTACAAACACATCATATTTTGAAAGAGAAACGTTATTTAGACAACAATTTTGTTTTCCTACACCATGCGTGCTCACGCGCGCACACACAGTGCAGACATGATATTTTTTTTATTAGTTTTATTGAGTCAAATCAATAGTTATAGGTGATGTATTTTTATAGAGTGTCAAATTGTTGTCTACTTTTAGATGTTCAAATAACATCCCTCATTTTGTAATCACTACATTTGAAGACCTCATCAACATGATTTCCAATCTTCCTCCTTTAACGCCTTGAATATTTTTATTTATTTAATTTCTTGTTAATTGAAAAACTTTTAACTCAATTTTACCACCACAGGTGCAAGTTCATATCAAGCGACATTTGATGAATGAATTACCAGAAACAGATGAAGCTGTTGCTCAGTGGTGTAGAGATATATTTGTGGCCAAGGTAAGTGCTGTATGAAGTTCTTTAATGTTCTATATTTTTCTTTTCTTCTCTAATTATTAATTCTGGTATACTTGAGTTTTTTCAGTGAACTTAATCGGTAGTAGATTTTGAAAAACTGTTCATCTTATCTGCATGCACTGTAGACTAAATTATATATTCCTGTGCTTTGATTTTTTGATAATATATACCATTTTTTTTACCTCCGGGGCATCAGGATGCATTGTTAGACAAACATGTAGCTGAGGATACTTTCAGTGATCAAGAGCTGCAGGACTCTCGTCGACCAATAAAGCCTCTTGCGGTTAGATACTTCCTTGATATGTCTTAACTCTTTAACATTCCTATTTATTGGTTATTGTTTTGTCTGTACCCTTTTTTATTTAGATGTTTTGCTAATGATCCATCAATGTCATATGTGGAGCAGGTTGCTCTATCTTGGGGCTTTGTGGTTGTTACAGGCAGTGTTAAGTTCCTACAATGGTCTTCATTGCTATCATCATGGAAAGGTGTTGCATTTTCAACTTTTGGTTTGGCAGTTGTTACTGGCCTCATGCAGGTCTTGATTTTATTCTCACAGGCAGAGCGCTCAAACCCGGCCAAGGTAGCCCCTGGAAAGCCAAAAAACAAGGAGGAACAACCCGAGGCTATAAATGACAAACAACAGTAGATTACACATGTGTTTGTTCAAACCAAAATCATGCATAGATAGGATTTTGGTGAACTTGAAGTTGGCATTTATGTGCGTTCAACATTCACGTAACACTAATTATTTTACCTTTAAAATCTACTGTGGTATGTCTTCCATTCTTATGTGGTATTGTATTTGTGTATGTTTAGTTTTCAACATAATTAGGACAAAACTTTGTATTGATAATCTTGGATTGACTAAAAATATTCTACTTCATCCCTTGTTTTTCATTTGGATGATTTTGCTATTCAACAGTCCTGAATTCACAAACTATCTTTACTTTATAATATACTCCGATGGCTATTGTCATTTATTCGTCGAGTTTGAGTCTAGTGTTGACTTTGAACATCGAAACTGGGCGCAGGCAGAAGCTATTAAGCTAACGTGTTCCACAGCTCTAAATCTTCTATGGTTCTTGACATTCCTGGCAAATGCACATATATATCAGCGAAGGTTTATTATTTCCAAAGTAACTTAGTTGTGGTAACATGTGATATTACCCTTGAAGACAAGGAAATCAAAAAATGGTAAATGAAAAACATGCTCATGTTACTGGAAGATTAAAGACAAAAGCTATATACGTTGCCATAAAATGTGAATGAGAAGTGCATTAGTGGTGACAGCCCACGTGAGGGAACAAGGTTTAATGACTCATAATTTTTCAAGGGCCGCTCATAATGGGAAACACAGGAGCCAATCAGAGTGTTTTGTTTGAAGGTGGGGGACAACAAAAAAACCTTAAAAGATATGGGCTTCAAGTTGGTGGCTCGGGTGGGCTTGGCCCACTTGGGTTTAGTGATGATGTGTCCAACCTGCAATTGACTCTTGATTGATGGCTCCTCTCATGCAGTAGACTCATGCACCAACATGAACGTCTTACTAACACAGTTTTTGTTCATTTTTTAGAGTCAGGACCTGGATATAACTACTGGTTTGATTGAAGGCTCCGGCATGACTTATAACTTGTAAGTCATGCCAGAGCGTCGAGATCTAGGTAACCTGTGTGTAATTCTTACCTGTATTGTGTAGACTGGTTCTGCATCATATATTGAGGGCTATATTTTTTCTTCTCTTTTTGTAAGTTTGATTCGATTTTGGAGATAAATTTGATTTTGAAATGTTCGAGTATTCTCAAGTTAAATTGATTAATATTGATCCTAATTAATTGGAAGAGTCCAAAGGATCATGCATATAAATATCTTGTTTTTTAGGTCATGAATGTTGTGTTAAAGATTATTGATTTTGCTATCCAAAAAGATCCAACGGTGCAACATACCTCACTTGCCTTCTATTAATTTAATTTCACTTTCATTAATTTTTGGTCTCAAATTTATTTTTCAATTTACTTTTATATTAATATATGTAAATTTAATCACTTTATATTCATCTTACTTTTAATTTAATTTAGTTTAATTTAACAAATTTCATTTTTTTCAAAATTGATTTTTACATCTGGCAGAACCAAACGCAAACCCCAAAAGAATGTCAGAGTGATTTCACTGCCAAATGAGAATTTGCATCTAATGCCTCATCACGAAAATTAAAATGGACCACGATTTTAGGGATATTTTGATCTATTAAATTTTTGTGGGGTATGATTGTATGAAGATTAGATCTAGGGTATCTTAAAAAAAATGTACATACAGACCCAAAACATATGGGATCAAGTGATCAATTGTTCTTGAATAAAGATGAAAGTGTTTTAATTTACTAACCACAAATAATTATAATTGAAAAAAAAACTCGATTTGATTCATTTAACATAAAGTAAAATTAATTTTGTCATCGTGTGGAATGTAAACCATTATATGTAAAGTGTAACTAATTTGGATGTTAGTGTAAACATGACAAGATTAAACATCAGTTCAGTGTTAAATTCCATTCATGCATGTATTTATTATGAATGGACAAAAAGTAATAATAATAATAATAATGTTAGAGTGTGTAACAAAAGCTTGATATTCAATCTTAACCAGGCCACTGTGTTTTTTGTTTTGTTTTGAACAGAAATTAACTATGTCACTGTGTATTCAGGTACTTTTTATTGTGTTGTTTCCTAGCACAAGCCTGATAGGTATAAGCCTCGATCACTTTATATATATGAACAGTGGATTCAATTAAACCTAGAGGGGAGAAAAATGATGTCACAATATTGTACCAATAGTAACACTCAATCATCATAATATACTTTCAATTAATTACCACCTCTCTTCCTAGCTATATTAAGTGTCACCAACTGTCTTAATTTACTAGACCCACCAAATTGTACCTTTTACACTCTTTTGGTTTATTCTTTCATTCAATTTATATCTTTTACACTCTGTGTAATGTTTCTTAATATTTTTTTAAGTTAACATATTTTTAATTTTAAGTTAATTTCTTACAGAAAGCTAATAGGAATATTTAGTGCTGTTTATTTATGGCTTTTCCTATATCTCTTCATGTGTAAAATAAAAAAATGTTAGATCTTTTTTAGAAGTTTTTTTTTTATGTCATATCATAGAAGTTTTGAAAATACATTTAAAAAGTAGATTAAATAGTTTCAAAATTCTAAAAAAATTCAAAACTTATTTTTGATGTTTTCGAAAATACAACCTCTAATTTTTTTTTCTTCATGTTTTCTCTACCACAATGTAAAAAGAAAAAAAAATTGTTAGTCTTTCTTTCAAAAATAAAATAAAATTGTTAGTCATGTATCAGTCAATTTCTCTAGTTTAACCTATATCACTATATCAGTCAATTTCTTCATGACCATAAGGAGAAATTAAATTAATAGGAGACTAAAGCTTTTCTAAGTAGGAAATCCTTTTTAATCTTCATTGTAATTTTGGGGATTGGCAATTGCATGTCATATATTATTTATACATATAGAAGTCTTTAGAAGACATTGGCACGAGAACAACACAATTACTATAATACTATGATTAGCTAATTGTTTATTTTAATCATACTACTACTATATGTAAACCCACTCGAGCTGTCTTGGAGACACAAAAGGATGAAATAACCAAATGGGATCGCTTGTCAACACACAAATACTCTTTTCTAGCTTGAATTGTTTGATTGTGTCCCCTTTTACCTACACAAAATTTATTTACTTCTATATACTCCTATCTTTTTCCTAAATGCATCAAACCCATCATTAAATCTCTTCTAACATATTCAAAATATTAATGTTTTCATTACATATTTGCATTGTTTTTTTTTTTCCTTCATGGAAAGACAAACTTAGTGCTTCACCCACTCACGTACACTATGTTTTCGCTCAAAAATGTTTTCATGTTTCAAAAGGATTTAAAGGTGAAGATATCAAGAATAGATACACGAGTAGGAGTAAATTAAAACTGGAAGAAGCACATATATATATATAGGGGGGTACTGTTTATATGCTACAGAGAACACATAGTAGTTGTTAATGGTAGACCGGTGGTCTTAATCATTAGCACATCTGCAACATAATTAATGTGCAAGAATTTTAGTGCTCTTTCATTAATGTTGATTTATATTCTTACAGGGAATTACAGTATCTTCTGGCTATTAACCACATTATATTGATGTGATGTAAGAATAATGCAAATGAAAATATATAAAAAAATATACTCTAGTCAATGTTTTTAATCACGACTATTGCTATTGCTTCACGGTTGTAAAGACATCAAAAACCATGAACACAGTTTTTCCCTTCCCCTAATATTCCACACAATTTCAATAGCTAAGCTAGCCAAGCTCAAACTCAAGAAGCCAATAATGGTAAACAATATAATCTTCAGTTACGATTGAATTGAATAATCTTGGAACAAAACTGCAAAAGTAATATAAACCAGATATAACTAATCATTCTACTATGTCTTTTTCTACTATGTCTAATGTCTTCTTGCATGCTATTCTTAGACTACCACGACCTCTGCTTTTATAGGGGCCAACACGTTCTTTTGTTCATTTTGCCAATATTGTATAGGGTTCAGCTAAGCATGTCATTAAATGCTTCTCAACATTCACCATAAACTGGAAGTTTACACTGCAGGTGACGTTTCACATGGGAAAGTGGAAGATGTTGCAGGTTGTTTTAAACCACAGATATATTATTAAACTAATTCAACGGACCAGATGATTGACTGGTTACTTAATCTTAACTTTTAGTTGATACACTTAAAACAAAAAAACAGGCCCCACAATAGTTAATTATCCTGGTTTTTTAAGTGCAGTAATAATGAGTCACCTCCAATGTGTTAATATCAGTACATATTCGAAACAAACTATTTAATTCAAGTTTTTTTTTTTTTTTTTCCAAATTTTTTATTTTAAATTTTTTAAAAAGGAAA
>Ga0228710_1005328_pt1 | contig 20018 bp, 7 predicted proteins | sample MedpolnodulmetaG_FD_177995 | JGI IMG/M metagenome (GOLD analysis project Ga0228710, IMG submission 177995) | Root nodule microbial communities from Medicago polymorpha collected in Santa Monica, California, United States - pink nodules | ecosystem: Host-associated > Plants > Roots > Nodule... | reverse complement strand
TCTAATTCCTATCTTATTCTTACTAACTATTAATAAAACCATTTAATTAAATAAACAAATCACATAATCACATAAATCAATTAAATAGGACTCTAAACTCTACCAAAAATAAAATAAACGGGCGTTATAGTTTGCGTGGGGGCAACTTATAATTTAAAGAGGGGTCAACATGTAAAATTATTAGATTGTTGGTTAAAAAAATACTAAAGAAGTGGGGTCAGCTGCCCCCAATTACATGCAAGTGCATCCGTGCCGGCTTGTGGCACTTCTTGTGTGCAGGCTCATGCATCGTTAACAATATTTACAGATTTTTTTGTCAAAAAATAAAATTTTGCAGATTAAAAGAAGAGATCAAATAACTATTTTAAAGGAATTTGTGGTTAATACATTCTTTGCACTATCTAATACATTCCTTGCATATAATCGACTTTTAACTAAAAATATGGTTTTAGAGACCAATTTTTCGTAACGTATAGGGTTACCCAATGTTTTCTTTGTTTAAAAAACTTTGGTAACCACTTCATTTTTTATTTCTTAGTATAATTGAGGATATTTAGAGAGGCCAAGTCTAACATAGTTTATGTTACAGGAGAGTAGAAGTCTATTAGCTTATTTTAAATAGCAGTTTTATCTTATGTCAGTTTACTATTTTAACTTTAATGGTTGTATCCTTAAAAAAAAAAAAAACTTTTATGGTTGTATTTAATTTTGTCTTTGTGCCTCATATGAAATCAATCAATACTATTATTACATAATTATTTTCTTCTTTCTAAAACTCTCATTCAATACTATTTTCACATAATTTCTCTTCGGCATTGAATTTTATTCTAAATCATTGGAATCTCGAGTCTTGAATTTTATCCGTCCATCCTTAAAATCCTATTTTCACATCTCAGTTTGTTGCGTACATTTTTTAACTTTGTCTCATTCACTTCTCTTTTGCTTTCTTTTATAGCATCACAAGTAATTTTGTGGCCGTCATGTTGATCATCAAGAAATCACACATAGAGAAGGATTAAAAAATTAACAACGATAAAAACATTATTCAGAATATTACAATGCATCTAACATCTCTCTTATACTTACACACTTTACTTCACAACAGTCAAAACACAACTCAGATTCCATTTTAGAAAGTTTGACCAATCTCAAAACCTAACGAACGTTGTCGACTATGGCATGTCAAAACAACAGTTACACTTGTTCAATGAAATAATTTATCTGAATAAATATGCAAGTTGCTAATATATTCAATGAAACGTTTAATCTGAAAAATAATTTATAAATTGCACCAAATGTTCAAGCGCACACAATAGAACCACCACGTTATACATATATGAAGAAAACAGGTGGATCTAGATAGCTAGCTGCAATCATGTCATCCAATGTTGTCAAATAAGTATAATATTTATTCATATTTTTTAATCTTGTTATAGGTGTTAGTAAACATGATATCCATGGAATGAATGTCAAAGAATCTTTCCAAGGCCGGCCCAAGACCAAAGCAAGTGAAGCAAGAGTTTTAGGCTCCAAATTTTTTGCCCTTAAAAATAGGCCTCCAATTTAAATAATATATATAGACTCGTTCCATATCATTGATAGAAAGCAATCAATAGCACAGTGGTAGAAGGCATCTTTTTTGTAGTTGTAGGTCACAAAATCGACAATCATTTCATTACAAAGTTCATTTTTTTGACAGAAATGCTTCAATTTTTATTGACATTATTCATTATACGTACTTTTTTTGTTATAATTCATCATACGTACTTAATAAGTCAAGATTCACTATAATTTTTTTATAATCATCATTATAATTTATAGTTATTTTAATTCATCATCATAATTTCCTCAAGAAATAAAATTAAATGACTCAACCAAAAGAAAACCTTATTATTATTTTTAAAAGGCATCATCTAAATTTTCGCTTTAAGGCTCAACATATGTTGGGCCGGTCCTGAATCTTTCTATTGATGATAAAAGTGAATATTATAAATGATAAAAGACACTTTCTAATGAGATGGTTACAACTATATATACTACTATATGACTAATGTTAACTTGTAACTAACCTATATCTCTAATAATAGGTACAAATTATCCAAATGCTGAGCTGAGACAACATACTTGATTGGAAAATTCTCAAGACTTAAATTAGCATGAATTTTTTTTCTAATTATAAAACTTAATTTAAACTTGATTGGAAAAAAAACTAACTTGACATATATTTAAGATTTTGGAGGGCGTAAATACTTTTCATTCTTTTAGGGACCAATATCCTTATATGTGTTTCTTCTCATTTAACTCATTTAAACTTATAAATAGGTTGGTTTAATTTATGGTAGGAACGTGATTAAATTTAGAACCGGTGGTTAAATTGTTTGAATTTCATCAAAAGGTTTCAATGTAGAGTTTCTTACATTTTTTAAGATGGAAACAATTATGCCGATATATTAGCTACTTATATGTTTCAGTGTAATGATTTTTTTTGGTCGGACTTTGCTCCTCATTGCATTAGGGATGACTTTTCTGCAACACGAATGAGCTTTCTTTCGTTGAGTGTTATCATTGTCTTATCCCTTTAAATTTTCATGATAGGGTATTTAAGGAGACAATTGTTGTTGTTCCTATTTGATATCTTGAGTTTTGATCTAGTCCCCCAAATTTTATTTATCATACTCTTTTATATTAATAATATTAATTAGGGTGCTAGTTGCATTCTAATTTTTGCTAGAAAAAAAAAAATAAACTTTTAAATATAAAGTATAACAACTAATTTGATTTCTAATATTGTCTACTCCAAAAAATACTTATACTAACGTTTGTTAAAAAAAAATCTAATTTAAACTTACTTTTATTTAAATAAAAAATGTAAATAAAATTTAAAATATATAAAATCAGAGAAGGTACTTGTACTAATACCTGCTTCTCTCTACTTTGATATTTGGCCAAAACTTACTTTTTGTTGGGTATTTTTATTTTTCTATTTTGTGCAAAGCAAACTGCAAAAGGTAAACACTTAACAAAAGACACCTATTGAGACATTGATCAGTTTTCATCAATGGTACATTTAGTACAAATCACACAATGCTTCACTCCCACCATTTGATTTGCATTGTTCTCATGCTGCTCAATCCCAGCCATTCAACAAAAGCACTATACATGCCTAGCCATTCATAAATTAACAAACCCTTGTTATAAATTCTTAGTATTGGATATCTGCACTCCCATAAGTGAGGACTCTTCCTCTTTCAACTCTTTTCTTCAAGAGATCAATCAATTTCTTTACCTTCACCTTACATATTTGAACGCTGTAGTGGAGAGATTGATACCAAAATTAAATTAGAGTTCATATATTAGAACACTATAGTGGAGATTCCACAAGAGAGGTGTCATTTGTAAACATAAGCTTTTTCATCTTCGTGTTCTTCTTGTTTCGTTCATTTTGCCTTTCTTTTCAATATATATACGGCTTAATTGTTTTAGTTTCTCTATTTTTACTATTTTTAAAATTTGACAGTTTTGAGTTGAACATTATCTCAGTTAACAATAGTAAATTGAATAAAGATTAACAAGATTATACTTAAACTAAACCAGTAATAAACTCATTAACAACAATCTAGGGAAATTTTCTCTTTTAAAAAATAACAACGTACCTAGAGAGATTCTTGAGAAAGGAAGAGGGACCAAAGAAATAGCATTGGATAGAGACTAATCAAAACAGTAGCAAAATGTGACTATAACCTTTTTTTTTTCTCTTTATCTCCCCAACCTCTTTCATTTGGGAAATAGATTTATATTGTTGTCGTCGAAGTCATGCATTTGTTACAAGTACTCACAACCCTTCTTTTAATTCATCTAAAATTCTATATTTTAGCACGTCAGTTCAAAAACAACCCATCTTTTGAAATATAATTTTTTCTTCTTCATCACACAAATTGTTTTTAATTATTATTTTTTTGGAACCCAAATTATATCTTTCATTTTTAAGTATAAATTGCAAAACCTTAACAAAATTATAAAATTTCCATATCAAATGACATAAAGCAACGTGCACAGGTGCGGGAAATTGGTCTGGTTCATAATTTTATTTCAGATAAAAATGCTACACAAAACATGTCTATTGAGAATTAGTTTTTATATGGAAATAGTAAAATTCATTGGAGATACGTAAATGGTCTTTTTGAGATGTAATTATGAAGGTCTTTATCTAAATGAAGTTGAATGGACCAAACCAATTTACAGTACTACGTGCATGTTTCTACAAGTCTTTTGAGATAGAAAATTCTAATATTTTGCAATTTTAAGCTTTAAACAGAATATATAAGTTGGATTCGAAAAAAACATAATCATGAAAAATAAGAGGAGAGATCAAATATTTTGTGAGAGAGAAGAAAATTTTTGTGTCAGAGTGTGGTTTGTTTTTTAGATGCCATGTTAAAATGTCGAGCTTTGGATGAATTGAAAGGTTAAATCTGAGTAACTGCATCACGACAAGATTTCATCAAGTGCAGTAAATCCATGTCCATCCTTTCTCCATTTTCTTTCTATTATGTATCTGAAACGACCCCACACCCACCACTTGTTTAGCTCTTCTCTCTTAATAATGTTTTCTTTTGTCTTATAGTTGTTTCTTATGATTTCATTTCTATTATTTTTTTGTTATTATTTGTTTATTTATTTAACTATATTTTTTTTTATAAAACATTGGGTGAGTTGTAAGATTTTTTTTTTTTTGAAGGAAGGTGAGTTGTAAGATATCAACTTCCTTTTACATATTTATATGTTGTTTTATGGGACTAACTCCACTTTTACCATTTCTTATCATTTGAGTTTCACTAATTTCTCGACATTTTTTTATTGAATTAAATAACTTTTTAGTCTTTATAAATATAGCGAATTTCGTTTTTAGTCCTTATAAAAAAAATGACAGTTTTGTGTACCTGTAAAAAAAATAATTAACATGTAGTTTTAGAAGTGTGAAAAGTAATGAAAATTTGGATATAGAATTCAAATTTTGAGTTTATTTTTTGTGGAGGAACTTTTTATAATGTACTAAACAAGTGTGAAAAAAATTCATTCAAAAAATTTAAAGATAATTAAACAAGTTTAAATTGAGTGGATACCAAAATTGCATGTAGGAAAATTCTATTGGGAAGTTAACATGACCCTTTTTGCGAGGAATAAAATCGAATTTTGTGGTATTAATAAATATTAAAAACTTATTTTAATCCATTTGTTTAAACCTTCTAAACCAAGTAAGAAGGTCAAATAAATTTTAGGAGTTAATTGATTTTTGTATCCTCAAATAAAATGTATTTATTAATAAGGAAAAATGAATATGGTTTTAGAGACATTTTTTCATAACACCCTATGTTTTCTTTATATACAAAACTTTGGTAACCACTTCATTATCTTTTAGTGGACCTCCAATTTTAAACTGCTATAGTTGAGGATATCTAGAAAGTCAAATCTAACATAGTTTGGTATGTTCTTGTAGGAAAAAAAAATAAAATAAAATGTTGCGGAAATTTTTCAACTTTGTCTAATTTATTTCTCTTTTGTTTATTTTATCCTGCAGCACCATCAGGCATTTCTATTTCAAATTGGAAGAATTTTATGGCCTTTATGTTTATTATGAAGGAAATCACAAAGACATGGATTAAAAAATCAACAATAAACACAACTCAGACTTCATTTAGAAAGTTTGATCAATCTCAAAACTTAACGAACGTTGTTGACTATAGCACGTCAAAACAACGGTTACATATGTTCAATGAAATAATTTATCTGAATAAATATGAAAGTTGCTATATATTCAAGGAAACACTTAATCTGAAAAATATTTAATTACATAATTGTGGAATACCATTGCACCAAATGTTCAATTTCTAGGGAAATTTAGAAAAACAAACAACTAACAAGCCACACATTTTCAAATCTATGATTAAATTTCTGTTTGTCTTGCTCAAAAATGCTTGAACTTAACCATTCTTTCGTAAGCAACAGGACGTCCCTTCGGCCCTTAAGCCATTGATAATGCATACAAGTGCCCGCAAATAGAGGTACATTCAACAGAACCTCCACAGTTACATAAGAAGTGATTTTTTGACAACAAATATGTTGTCGAACACCGTATAAACATACGGTTGTGTTTTTTGTTTATTTTCCTTCTCTTTTTCAGACATGTACAAACAATGATGAACAAGTTTCAGGCCTTCACATACTTTTGAAGAATATTTGTACACATGGTAGCTTTGTTTATATAAAAATCAACCCGCTAGATCCTATCGAAAAAATTAATTTAATATAACCATAGAAAATTATGTTCCTTTCATCTGAATGTATGGAAATACCTGTACTGTGAGCTATCAAATCAAGAAATCACTCATATTATGTTTATTCTTGTTGATCAAAGAATAAGCATCACTGTATATAGCCACAGCATTAGACAAGACTGCCAGAACTATCATAAAAACGGACAAAATCTTGTCCGTTTTGGTTGCGATGTTGTGTCGATCCCTGTACAAAAAGAAAATGCTTAGTGATAATTGTTGAGTTGATTAATTATCAGAAAAACATGAACACAAAAATCTTCTACAAAACTACTTAAGGGAGCAATAACTAAGTATCTTAGAAATCTTAAAACCATTATTTAGTGAAACTTTTAGTAAGTGTTTGTTTCAAACACCATAATAGATTCAAACTATAAAGTAAAATCCATTTTAGAATGAAATGAATTCGGTGATCAAACTTACTTCAGAGTGATTGCAGCTGGAAATATGAATCCTAAACAAACAGCAGCAGTTGCTCCAGTGAACTGGAAAAGGTCCCAAATGCTAGGTATGAAGTTTGCTCCCATGAAAATAAGGCCAACAAGTGCAATAGTAATTGATGCAAATCTGAAGTTATCAACGACCAAAGGCCTTCTTGATGAGGTAAATATCAGACCATCTATGTTGACCCTCAATGCATAGAAAACTACAGGAAATACAAGTACGAGATGCGCAGCATAGCTAAAACGAACAGCATCATTGAGCGCAGAACCGAAAGGAATTCCAAGATTAGTATCAAAATTGGCAAGAACGTCTGAAAGAGTATCGTCACCAAATAGGAGGAACCCAAAGAAGCTTGTCAGTAAGTAAACTGAAGAGCATAGAGTAAGGGAAGCACGCACAACGCTATGCATCCATGAGGAATCCTCCAGTTCATTATCTATGTTGTGAACTGCAAATAAAGAGTGCACACAATAGAAACACAAAGTTATACATCTATGAAGCAAACAGGTGGATCTAGATAGCTATATCGTCCAATGTTGTCAATCTCGGATGACAGAAAATAGCGCTGCTATACTATCTGACCACACTTTGTACTGAATAGCATATTGCGGAACAATAGCAATTTACTCAAATTCCGCCATGTGCACTGCTATAGCCAATATATGACAAGATTGGTCATCCTCCCACATAACTACAACTTTTGCAATAGATGCTAGTGTTTATCGGTACTTGGGAATCAGCTTGAAATTTATTCAACCAGATCAAGTAATGAAGCCTAAACCGCAAAATGTATGTAACCATTTGCCATGTTGTTAACATAAAATGAGCTGTCTTTGGATAAAAAATTTAATGGTACACGACCAGAAATAAACCAAAATAATCTGAATATCAAATTTAGCTCATAAAAAATCGGCATGCATGTTTTCTTGTGAAATTAGTTGGACATGAAATGATACAAAGCTTATGCAAAGAGTGGTCAGAACTCAAGCCCTTGGCCTTTTTAATGCAGATCAATAACTAACTTAGAGTTACATATGTCTATTCTGCATAAAAACGTTAAAAAGAGGGAAACTGGATTTAGACAAAGGTCTAAAAAAAATTTCATACCATTGTAGTGACAGATGTAAGCAGTCACCAGCACAGGAACTACAGTGAATAGATCGAAAACTGAAGCTGCATCTGTAATGACCGGGAATAGTCTGGGCATCCCAATGCCGCCACTAATAATCTTGATAATTGAGATCCCCACAGCAATGATAAGGAAAACAACTGCTAATCCAACTGATAACGCAGATGTGAATCTCAATGAATCTGCAAAGAGAATGAATACGGGTATTGATATCGGCAGTGTACTTGTGTGCCACAAAACATCTAAAACTAAGGTACAATTTTCAATGTCCTAACTCAAGTAAGCAAAAACACTTGTACACAAGTAGAAGTTTGTTTCAATTTGTACAAAACCAAACAACTTAGCAACAAAACTCGATTGTAAAGATAGACCAATTTATACTTTAGTGATAAGCTATGGAGCACTGACAGTGTTTCAGCCATCTTCCTATCACTGTCATTTAATTCATAACCCTTAACTTGTAATTTTATAAGTGAGACAACTAATAAAATATTTCTATTTTTCACATCAACTAATATAAGAAAAGCACAATCACTAACCAATTTGCTTAAAGCTGACCAGAGGTGCAAACACAGCAAGTGTTGTAAAGGTAAGAACAAATGTACGCCCAGTCCACCAATGGACACCAAACCATCCTTCAAGGATACCAGAATGGTGAATTCCACTTGAAGTGGTTCCAGAAACCACATCACCTACAATACGAATAAAACAAGATAGAATTATACAACCTTAAGTTCTTGTCTAAACAGACTTATGGCTAATCAACGAGTGCATGTTTGGATTGGTGATGAGTTTAACGGAATCTCCGTAGGCCACTGTGATTTTGGCAAAATTTACACTTTGTATCTCTAACAAAATCATAGGGTTACTGTGATTTCACCAAACTGATCATCCATCGAAACCATGCACTGACACAGACACCAAACACCACATTGAAATTGACGTGTTGACACAAGTAATAATTTTAAAAATTGAAGTAATTGAATGTAATCACATGTATTGGTGTCTTGTCATAGTCAGTCAACACATGTAAATCACCAATCACACCTTCAATCTGAAGCGTCATTTCCCTATAGATCCAAACATACACGAAAACCAAATTGATGATAACAGTAAAATTAAATTTTTAAGTACTAGACTTTAAGAATATGGTCTTTACCAATAATAATCATGTAGACAATAAGAACACCAACGTTATTGATAACAACACATATCTCTAAAAGTGCTTTTCCATATCTCCCAAAGGCATCCCCCATAAGACTTCCATAGGAAGAAAGATTCCCTGCCCTTGAAAACCTGAGCATGAATTCAACTGACTTCTCTGTCAAAAATGCTGTTAGGACTATAGCAATAAGACCAGGCACCATGCCCAACTTCTTAACACAAGCAGGTAAGCCCATGATTCCAGCACCGATAACTGTTGTCGATAAATTGAAAACAGCTCCAGAAAATGAAGCTCCATTAAATTCATGTAACTCGGTATCGGTTTCTTGAGACTTAGGCAACAAAGGCGCATTCTCATCAACAACTTCCTTGTTCTTCCTTGTTTTCTTCTTCTCAGTTTCAATTGTCATTTTCAGGTTTCAAGTTTTCTCTCTCAAAATTTCAAATCAGCTTCTTGAAACTGTCAAAAACAACACACACTCATTTCTCAAGTTGAAGAAAAGATTCAAACTTTGGAATAAAAACAAAATTTAAAGCATGATACTTATAAAAGTTCAATAAAGACAAAAACTATATAGGATAATAATTCAGAATATTAAAATATCCATCAAAATAAGCACTGAATCATACAAATCCAAATAGATTTTGTTGGTTGAGTTCAAAGAATCTTACAAAAGCGAAACTAAAAGACCAAATGAAGGAAAAATAATAATGGCACAACACAAAGTGGGTGGTGAATATTGATTATTGATAGATATTATTTCAATTCTCTTTATTTTTGTGAGAATTACATACAAATATTTGTTTGTAAAGTTAATCAAACTGACCAACATGTTGGGAGAGTTGACATGACAACATGTCTTTGTCCCAGAATTCAGGTTTGATTCCTAAAGTCATCAATTCAAAGGGTAGCCCAACCCTAGTAAAAAAATACTAGATGTCCGCTGACGATTTGATGATTAGTCTCATAGCAGGTTCAAATGGGTCGAAGCCGTGAGGATAACATGAAGCACATACACAAACACAACAAAAACACTTAAACATTGACATTGATAATTTGAAAAAATAACATAATTCAATGCAATCAAGTGTATCAGTGTGTCAGACACCAAACACACTTTCAATCAGAAGTGTCGGTGTTACAAGCTTATCAAAAATCATAATAAGGATTGACTAACAACATACAAACAATTGAAATTGATGTAACATAAACTACTACTAGTACTTTTTTTGGTATTCTAATGATGTAACGTAAACTACTACTCATCAAATAATAAAAAAAATTGGGTGAATAATGAAAATAAGGGTTGCATTATTGGATCCATCAAAGATTCAAGTTGTTACAAAAATATCATTCAAAAAGTCATAAGATTCACGTTTCATTATTAAAATTCATGTCACTTTCAATGATGAGATGGCAAAGTTGAGTAATAATAACAAAAGGAGTCTGGTGTCTTATATTTTGGTTTAAAATGCAAGCACATTAAATGAAATTAACAAAGGAAAATGAAATCAACATAATCATAATAATTAGAGTAATTTTAATTTAATTGCAATAGAATTCGTTGATTAATATTGAAGAAACTAAACCTGTTTTGTTTGGAGCCAAACAGTTGCAGAACAGAACAAGCATGAATGAGCGAGTGCAGCAAATACGTTACCATTTTCCTAGTTGAAATTGTTGTAAGGATTTGTGCACTGGTTTTTTTTTTGGGAATAAATTCATGCATTGATCTAATCATTCACATGCATTTTTTTTTTAGTAAAATTACTCACTTTATTAAAACATTATTACTATGTCCAATGTTTAATACTACTATTGATTTGCTAAAAAAAGGAAATTTTAATTTTGATCCTATTCATGAAAAGTTTAAAAAAAGTTACAACATGGCAATGTTGACAATGACATCGAAGTTGGCTCCGTTGATAGGAATTAAGGAGTTGACTCATCCACGAGTCGTGAGTTTAACTCGCATTTCATACGAGGACCTCCTTGATATGTGATTTGTAAGTACCTGATATCGCTCTTTTAGGTTCAAACAAACGTAGTCGGTCCTAGTTTATTTTCTCTTGATCATTTCAAATGGTTGTATGGACATGCGTGAATCTCAGTTGTTCAAATACCCTTATGTGTAGCACAAACGAGTGGTTGAGATCAACATATATCAAGCAGTGTGACAAAAAGGGCTCGAGGGGATTTGGGTCTCTGGGTTTTCCCTTTCATTTTCTTCATTTAGAAAATGTGTTTGGATCATTTGTTTATCCAAAGTCACCCTTCTTCACCTTGTTTCCCTTTTTTTAAGGTAGATTTAAATTTTACTTTTATGATTTCGTCGTCTCAATATGATATTGTTTTGTTCGTCATCTTATTGCAGAGTTGTATGATTTCTTGTCTTAGTGTAGTGTTTGTTTGATTCAAATTAATAAATCAACTTGAAACAATTACTTACGGATTCAATTAAATAACTAGATCTATGCTAATTTTATATATAAATTAGTTGCATACTTGTCCGCCTTATCTCACCAATGTTTTAGCTTAATTCATTCTAAAAAAACAATATTTTCTGATTTTGAATATTAACAAAAATAAGTTATTTCACAATTATTGAATAAACCATCGAATTAGTTCATGTCTTTTTGTAACTCATTTTTAAATTAGTTATTGACTATATTAAATTAGTAATTTCAATTTCAAACTCAAAGAAGAAACAAGAACAGCAGCAACAATAATCGAAAATCACATTGAAAGTGCTTATTCAGTAATGGCCACAAACACAAATGAAACGAATCCAAGAAAAAAGCACTTCTCAACATTATTCCCACTTCTCTCCCTTCTTACATTCACTTCAATCTTCTTCCTCCTCTCCCAAATCCGGAACCCTTCTTCTTCTTCATCCTCCTCCTCTTCCATCAAAGCCTTCTCTTCAATCCACAATTTCCAAATCAACAACAATCGCCACGATTCGTGTGATTACTCTAATGGAAAATGGATCTACGACGAATCGCGAGTTTCGCGATACGATGAAACTTGTAAGGAGATTTTTAAGGGGTGGAATTGTATAAAAGGGAATAAAAAGAATGGTGGTGATGTTGTTAAGTGGCGGTGGAAAGGGAAAGGGTGTGATGGGGTTGAGCAGTTTGATGTTGTGAGGTTTTTGACCAGTCATGCACATTCCAGCATTGGTAAGATTCTCTTTTTTCTATTTCTCTGTTCAAATCTATACATCAATTAGTGCATATTTGGTTATGTAGTAGCAAAAATAGATTTTTAGATTTTTTTTTTCTTCAATTTTTTGATAATCTGTAACACACTGATGAAAGCTTCTAAAAATCATAATTTGGTTTAAAAAAAGTAATTTTTTCACTATAAAAGCTGCAACAATGTAAAATTATTTGAACTATAAATTTGAGTGTAAAAATCAATTCTAGAATCAAAAGCTCCACATTTTAGCTCCAAGTTAGAATCAATTATGGAGGCAAAATCGACTCTATTTGAGAAAAACCAGAAACATATCAAAACCAATTTTACACCTCAAATCAATTTTAGCTCCTGCAAAAGTTGAACCAAACATACACTTCAGTTTGAAAGTGTCTCTGTGTGTTGGTGTCTGAACAAAACATCGACAAATGTGATCACATTCAGTCACTTTTATATTTTTAAAGTGTAATTAGACTTTCGCTGAAAAAAACCTACATAATGACTTGAATAGTCTCTTGTTGAATCAAGCTAGGCATAAGCCTTTAAACTAGTGGTGCGAAATTTGGAAAATTGACTAAATCGACTGGCTTTGTTCAATTTAAGGGACTGAGTTACTATTTTGGGAATTCGCTGGACTAAAATTGAGAAACCCTTAGTATGCTGATTTACTCTGTTCAAATTACAAAGACCAATATGCAAATATACTCCTTTTTAAATTATTATCAGTGTTTATGTGTCAATATCGGTGTCGTGTCCTGTTTTATTGTTAGTGTTTCATAGGTTGAAATCAAAATCAAAGATGTGTGCTCTTTGGTATTTTTGATAATGGGCGTGTTTCAGTAATGCAGGTTTTGTTGGGGATTCACTCAATAGGAACATGTTTGTGTCACTTTTCTGCACTCTAAGGAGCAGTATCTCTGATGGACAGGTTAAGAAATGGAGACCTGCTGGCGCCGACCGTGGATTTACCTTTCTGACTTACAATCTTACTATTGCTTATCACCGTACTAATCTTCTCGCACGTTATGGTAGGTAAGCTAAGCCAAGATTGCTTGCTGTTTTATTATTCTTATGATTAATGTGGCCACAATTGCATTAGGGCCTCCAAAATCATAATATTGCTGCTACAATTGTGGTTCCGAAGAACAATTCAAAACTATGTTGTATGCATGCTGCTTTTAGTTACTATTTGCTTTCAGAATTTTCATCCATTTTATAAATTTCTCCACTAAGTATATGTAGTATGATTTAGAGTTGTATAAGTAGGTTTTCTACGTTTCTTTTTTTATTTGTTATAGTTTATGGACATGCCATGATTTACATTGTCTTATATGCAATTATTATTGGACTCTGTGATGCTGTTGTTTGTTACACGTTATTGGCTTAGTTGTGGTTCTTATTCCTCTGTTTGATGTGATTGCAGATGGTCCGCTAGTGAGAACGGTGGTGCCTTAGAATCACTTGGATTCAAAGAGGGTTATAGAGTTGACGTTGATGTTCCAGATAGTACATGGGCACAAGCTGTAAATTTCCATGATATTTTAATTTTTAACACCGGGCACTGGTAGGTAATACTAGAGTGTTTGTATAATATGTCAATGTGTCATGTTTTGTACTTGGCTGCCTTCCTTTCTAGTCATCGATGTTGGAAATTACAAATATAATGGGTGGGAAATGAGTTCCCTAGGATTTGGTTTGATTGGTATGTCTTCTTGTGTGTATGTTTACATGAATTTTGAGTTTCGTTAAAGGTTTAAATATCTATCCCTTTCTGGTTTCATAGGTCCCCTTTATTCAGATTTATTACAAATCAATGCAAATAACGTCTTTTGTTGCTCTGCTTGCTTGTTATTTTTCCTTTGTTTGAGTTGATGTCAGTTGTTATTCAACAATTTATGAAAACTTGAGTTGTTTGATGATTTGGTTTAACCATACAGATAATGTCTTTTGCAGCTTATTTATTATTTTTTCCTATTCTAAGTTGATGTTTGTTTCAGAATTTTGAGAAAATTTATCAGAAGAATTTAATTTGGTTAATATGATTCTGTTTGATTCATATTAACAGGTGGTGGGCCCCTTCAAAATTTGACCCTGTGAAGTCACCTATGCTTTTCTTCAAGAAGGGTCAGCCAGTAATCCCCCCATTACGCCCAGATCAAGGCCTGGATATGGTTTTAGAGCACATGGTAATGTCTTCTATTTCTATTCCTCTTAATAGGAACTAACTTATAAATTGTTACCAATATCTCTGAAGTTTACATAAGACTTGATAGATTAACAACTTCCTAGGTATCATGCTGATCAACCTCATATTTTTTGCATTGGATTGGATCTACTGAGTTTTGCGCATTTGGTTCCATTATTACTGTTTCGTTGCAATGTATGAAAATAATAACAAGCACAAGCCAGGGGTCTAAAGTTCATATGTGATTGCAATTGGTCTTAAGTTTCCAAACCTAACCAATTCAAAATTGAAAGAACTTAAATGCTTATGTATGCCAAACTGAACTGAACTGTGCTCGAACAGAACCAAACTTTTAGGGAACTGTATGCAAACTGTTTACCCTTGAAAAATACTGAAAATCCAAATTTTGTCAATATTTCGCCCTTAAACCGAACTGTGTGCAAATTGAACTGAATTGTTTGCAAACTCTTTACCTTGAAAAATGCTGAAAAGACAAATTTAGAATATTTACCTTGTAAACTGTATTAGAAACACTATTTCAGTTCAAAAACTAAAACAGTTCAGTTCTTTGTACTAGTGTGGTTTGGTTTAGCGGTTAGGTTTGGTTGTTAGGTTTTTTTGAACAGTTCTATGTGTAGTTAATAGCTTCATTAAAAGAGGGATTTTGTAGGTTTCAAATATGATACATACGGCTTGTTTATTGAATAACGTATATAGATGACCACTTTATATGATACAAATAGAAGAAGGTTGCACAGAGAATTGGTCAATGTCACTATGAATATGATACATACGGCTTGTTCTTATTGTCTATGTGATTATGATACTCCTAAAACATAAATTTGATAATAATTTTTCAAATGCCACTATGAAATTACAACTAATTGAAGTAGGTATATGATTGGTTGTTGGTCTACTTTCTGCACGTGTTAATATGATAAGTGTTTTCTTCACAGATACCATATGTAGAGGAAAGAGCACGACCAGGCGCAATCAAATTTTTTCGTACTCAATCACCCAGGCATTTTGAGGGAGGGGACTGGGATCAAGGTGGTTCCTGTCAAAGGGATAGACCGTTATCGGCACAACAGGTAGGTCCGTTTAGTTATTTTTTCAAGTATTTCTCTTACTATAACTGTCATCCAACGAGTGACATGTGAGTCCTATTGTAAATGGGATCGATATATCTTCTCATTGCAGTGACCTTGAATTCAAGTCCCTGTTTTCTTTTTTGTAGCTAAATTGTTAAATGTGCTGACTTTGGAATTTTGTTGCCCTTTTAGGTAGAAAAACTTTTCTCCGTGAAGAATAATGGGACCAACGTAGAGGTTCGATTGGTCAATGAACACCTCGATAAGGCTCTTAAAGGATCCGGTTTCATTGTGTTAAACATCACTTACTTGAGTGAGTTCAGAGCTGATGCTCATCCTGCTTCTGCCGGAGGAAAAAAACATGATGACTGCATGCATTGGTGCTTACCTGGAATTACAGATACATGGAATGACTTATTTGTAGAGCATCTAAATAGTATCAAACATAGGAGTTGATAAAGTGGCCACTTGTGCTAAATAGAGAAAAAAATTGTACTGTCCAAGTGAATCTTTTTCTGTAGAACTTCTTGTTTAATTGGGTTTTGCAGAGGGTTTTGTTGGGTTAGGTGTAACAAAAATATATAGGTATAGTTTGTTATTGTTTGTCTTAAATTTACACATTTTATAGTACCTTTGTTCAATTTATCATTTATGTTAATTTTTTCATGTGTCTTTGTCCCATCTGCATGTTCATTTTTTTCATTTCCTCAATGAGAGACCATAAACTGATAATGTAAATAATTTTACACCGCCATTCAATGAGACTAGCATTTTTACATGTTCATACCAATTTCAATATATCCTTATACAAGTGAAATGATGTGGCAAAATAGTGGTTTTCTATTGGATGTTAGTATAAAAATGTTTTACTTTTAGAAATTTAGCTTATAAAACTACCAATCATTTATATGTTCACCTCCATTAAATGGTTAAGTAAATAACAGAATTACGATAATCGTACCATCTACAATTGGATCTAATAGAAGAGATTTGACTTCTACAACATGATGAACAAAAGTTTAAATTCTAGCTTGGAGAGTTGCCCACATTGAATTTAAAGAAAAAAAGGATAGTTGTTTAATTAAATTAGACGTGTACAATTAATTAAAAAAACAGGATAATTCTAATTGATGTGTAATAAATTAAAACTTATTTCTTTGACTTTGACTTCAAAAAAAAAAACTTATATCTTTGACTATAGATTTTCTTTTCTATTTATTTAATCTATTTTTTTAATGCAAGATGGTCAAATCTATTTAATCTATGACTTTTTCGGTAACTTTTGAAAAACGTTATTTTTATAATAATTTGAATAAATATATATGTATTTCATGTTTATCACATAATGTGATTATTTTTATTTAAGTAGTTTACATGATTATTTTTAGAGTAAATTACAATCTCATCCCCTCCCCTAAAATATGCTTGAATTACACTTCGCTCCCTCGGAGAAGTTTGAATTATGTTCTCCTCTCCTCTGATGTTAAAATCTACACTGTACTCCCTTAATATTTTTTTATTTTTAATAATTTAGCAAAATAAATAAATCTAACATACGTCGAAGAAAAATAATATTGCTAGTCCAGTTTATATAATGAAAGTTTGAATGCATATTTTTCGCTATTTTTTATTCACAATATCATTAACATATAGTTTTAAACCCTATTATAAAATATGAAAAAACACAAAATAAAATTAAAATATGTGAAAAATTAATAAAGTCGATAAAGTATGGTTAATTCAAAAGTAAATTTTATGCTCTAAATTAAAAAATTAATAACAAAATAATTAAATTAAATTATCATTGACATTTAAATCATTAAGAAATTAATTTATTTTTCTTAAATGGTGGTTCAAAATTATTATATAACATAAAAATATTTATTTGTGACAAAATATATTAAAGTGTAATACATATTTAATTATTAAGGGAGAAAGTTGTAATTCAAGCATCTCGGGGTATGAATTTTACTTTTTAAGGATGAGAAATGTATATTTTAACATAAAAGAGAAGAGAGTGTAATTCGAACTTCTTTGAGGGGGAGGGAAGAGTAATTTTTTTTTCCTTTCTATTTTGCCTATATTTCACGTCTTCATTGAAATCAAGAACATAGTAGTATGGGCCTAAACAATAGATCACGTTGATGTAAGGTCGTAAAATTGGATGTCTGTATGATATATAGTTCAACTAATTTGTGTTAAAAATTTAAACAGTTAGAGGTCATCGAATGAGTAAATATTAATATAAAAATAATTGCCAACATTTGCCATTAAAATTATTAGACTTATTTTTTTTCGTTTATTGAAACTGTATTTAGAAAATTAATCAACAATGTATTACTCGTGATGAGCAACCATAAGCTTAAGACATTTCACTGCACTAATTCATATAAGTTCATCTTTATTTTTATTGGGTTTGTTAAAAAACACATTTTATGAAAGTGTCTTTTAACAAGTTATTCTATAAACATTTGTTAAAAGACACCAATTAATTTTTATGAAGGTGTTTTTTAGCAAAGTTATAACTAAAAAGTGGAAATCACACCTTAATATGTGAATTGCTAAAAAACACCCTCATAGATGACTTCAAGCAAAACCCTCATTTATTTACCCAACTTCAATACATAGATGTGACATGTAGTAAATGCTTATACTTATCTTTTACCTTTTTCTGGGTAGTGTTATCTTTAACCTTTTAATTTAAGCCCTTAGATATTTCGAGAAAAAGAAAATTATTATTAATCCTTATTATTAATAACAGCAACACACTACTGCCGATTTTACAACTTTTATTTAAAATTCATCCACTAAGGTTACAAACTCAATCTCTTACCATTGAGGTAATACCTCGACAAACATATTGATAACTTAATAATTATTTTCTGGGTATTTGGCAACGACTCTTACCATCTGTATATATACAATTAATACAACATGAGCAAGTGTGCTTATTCTGAGGAAGATTTTGACAAGTACATCTCTGAGTCATGGCACTTGCTCCATATTTTGCATTGAATACATCAAAGCAAGTAACCAATGGAAAGTTACCTTGATCCATATGTAGCTTTGAGGGTGGAGATTCATGGCATTGTCCACTCAATGTCATATTTTGGTGACAAAAATGGATGAGATCATCCTTTTGAATCACACCTACAACATTATAGACATAAAGATATGAATATCAAATTATTTCACAAGTCATTTTAATGGAGAACATGGATTTAAGTGGCACACATTTGTAGTGTAAACATATTTTACATCGTCAATCAGTCATAACCGTTATATTATTCGGAAAAAATTGGTTGGAATTTGCCGACACAAATTCATGCAAATTAAACTTCTTAGAACATAATTTACACTCTTTAAGAAACTTATGTATGAATGTTGAGAACTAAAGCAGTTCAAATACTAAAATTAATAATAAAATGTGATAGAGTTACCAGATCCATAGTTGAGGCTGAAAAGAGCAAATAAAATTCCAATGGTTAGGAAAATGCTTCCTCCTTGCTTCATCATGATGATATTCTAAAATGAAACCCTAAAGATGTTGGAACAATGTGAAAAATGAGTAATTAGAAACACACATACCCTCATATATATATATATATATATGCATCACTGATATTCACTTTATATTAATTAATTGATTAAGGTCAAAGTTTAAATATATTTAGTGATTTTTTATTTGCTTAATGACAATGTGAAAATAAAATAACATTGACTTTTTTTTATTGGGAATATATACACACACAAGTTAATCGTGAAACTTATCTCTATTAGTGTGTTAAAAGTCAACAGGATAATATAAAAAAATAAATACTAATTTATCTCTATATAATATAATGTAAAATACAAAAAAGAAATTCTTTATTAAATTAAAACACGATTAATAATAAATGGATTCAAACTATGTTATTGAAAAATAAAATTATTATTCAAATTTTAAAATATTAATTTAAAGTTTTAAAAATGTTAAATATATATATTTTTTTTGAAGGAATTAAATATATTTTTCTTGAAATGGTAGTCTTTTTTTAATGGTAGTCTTGTCATATATATATATATATATATATATATATATTATATCTTTATTTATCTTCTTTTTTTGCTAAATAGCCTCGTGGTTAGATTCACACATTGAGTGTGGAGAAATGAAGAACATGAGGTTCGAATTGAGCCCTGCAAATGAAAAATAATTGAATATAATATATATTTTCATGTCGCACAAGAAAGAATAAAATAATGATATTCTATTTCTTTTTTTTTTTTGGTAGATTTATTATTTTATTTTGGTAGCTATGATATTCTATTTCTTATCATGTGTGCACCAAATGCTTAATAGGATAAATGAATGAGTAAATAGGCAATTACCTCCCTGAAATTGTAAGTTTCATCAATTACCCTCTTGAAATTAACAAAACTTCAATTACCCCCCTGAAATTGCACAACGTCAATCAATTTACCCCCTCCATCA